>Ga0193738_1000001_pt1 | contig 282306 bp, 230 predicted proteins | sample L2a1metaG_FD_144927 | JGI IMG/M metagenome (GOLD analysis project Ga0193738, IMG submission 144927) | Soil microbial communities from a riparian zone of the East river system, Colorado, United States - L2a1 | ecosystem: Environmental > Terrestrial > Soil > Riparian zone | place: USA: East... | reverse complement strand
TAATGGATTTACGCTCAAAGTACAAGGATCAGTTCAAAGAAAAATATGGTGTCGGACTCGGATTCATGTCGTTTTTTACGAAGGCGGTCTGTGCTGCATTGAAAGAGTTTCCAGCAGTGAATGCATCGATTAATGGAGATGAAATTGTCTACCACGACTATTGCGATATTTCTATTGCCGTGTCAACGCCACGTGGATTGGTAGTTCCGGTGATACGGAATGCCGAAGCGCTAACGTTCAATCAAATTGAAGGTGAAGTGGTGCGATTGGCAACCAAGGGCCGTGACGGTAAGCTTTCAATTGAGGAAATGACAGGGGGTACGTTTTCAATAACTAATGGTGGCGTGTTCGGCTCCATGCTTTCAACACCGATCATCAACCCTCCCCAATCTGCAATCTTGGGTATGCACAATATCGTCGAGCGAGCTGTGGTGAAGAATGGTGAGGTGGTCGTCAGGCCAATCATGTACGTTGCTCTCTCTTACGATCACCGTGTTGTTGACGGGCGCGAGTCTGTAAGCTTCCTGGTTCGCGTAAAAGAGATGCTGGAAGATCCAGGACGGTTGATCCTTGGAGTTTGATCTTTTGAGCCCCTTTCATATCCGAGAGGGGATTTCTTTATATTTTATTCTGAACAAAAAAATTTATCATGCAATACAACGTCACTGTTATTGGTTCCGGCCCTGGTGGATATGTGGCTGCTATCCGGTGCGCACAGCTTGGGTTCAAGACGGCAATTGTGGAAAAATACAATACACTCGGTGGAACCTGCCTCAACGTGGGATGTATTCCCTCTAAAGCGCTTCTTGATTCATCCGAGCATTTCATAAACGCCAAGGAACATTTTAAGGAACATGGAATCGACATTCCTGATCCAAAACTAAACCTGGAACAGATGATCAGGCGTAAAAGCGATGTCGTGAAATCTAACGTAGACGGTATTGCCTTCCTCATGAAAAAAAATAAGATCGATGTTCATACGGGCGTTGGATCGTTTGTTGATAAGAACACCATCAAAATAACTTCGGGCGATGGAAAAGAAAAGACTATCACCACCGAGAAGGTGATCATTGCCACCGGATCCAAGCCAACACCTCTTCCATTTGCGCCGTTCGATAAGAAGCGGATCATATCCAGTACTGAGGCCCTCGAATTGAAAGATCTGCCGAAACATCTCATCGTTATCGGAGGAGGCGTCATCGGTATGGAGCTTGGTTCAGTGTTCGCGCGGATCGGCTCAAAGGTTACGGTCGTCGAGTTCCTTGACAGCCTGATACCGACGATGGATGGAACGATGGGGAAAGAGTTGTTGAAGGTAACCAAGAAGCTAGGAATCGATTTTTATCTGGGCCACAAGGTCACTTCAGTTGAAAACAAAGGCAAGGAAGTCATTGTCAAAGCGGAAACTAAAGACGGAAAAAACTCCATCGAGTTAAAAGGTGATTACTGTTTGGTGAGTATTGGCCGGAGACCTTACACGGATGGACTGGGGTTAGAGAAAATTGGTGTTGAAACAGCAAAAGGTCAAATACCTGTCGATGATCATCTCAAGACCAAGGTCGACAACATCTATGCAATCGGGGATGTTGTACGTGGTGCCATGCTTGCACACAAAGCTGAAGAGGAAGGTGTACTTGTCGCTGAACAATTTGCGGGACAAAAACCTCACGTTAACTATTTACTAATTCCCGGTGTGGTTTATACATGGCCTGAAGTTGCGAGTGTCGGATACACGGAAGAACAGCTTAAAGAGCAAGGAAAGGCCTACAAAGTGGGAAATTTTCCATACAAAGCTTTGGGAAGAGCACGTGCCAGCATGGACACCGACGGGCTTGTGAAAATATTGGCAGATAAGCAAACTGATGAGATACTTGGCGTGCATATCATTGGGGCTCGAGCGGCTGATATGATCGCGGTGGGAGTTACTGCCATGGAATTCAGAGCATCGGCTGAAGATGTTGCAAGAATGTCGCACGCACACCCCACATACATGGAGGCCGTTAAGGAGGCATGCCTCGCGGCGACGGCGAACCGGCCCATTCACATGTAAAAATTACATAAAGAACTTACATGCGTATTCTTCCTAATTTTTAGCCGTCAGGCGGGAAATCGGCCCTTTCTATCTTGCACCAAATAAACGATGTGGAAAAGGCCATTACCGACGAAAGGTTAGAAGACTTCGCAAAAAGGAAACGAAACAAGCTCTTCGAAAACATTTCACTTTTTGCAACCGTAATGGGGACAGTGCACTTTGTGTTGGATCTCATCGGCGGCTCAAAAGAAGCTCCTGTGATCGACATGATCATAACTATTGTCCTGTTTACGTGTTATGTCTTTCATAGAAAGGGATACAGAAATACGTCGCGGATACTGGGACTCTCTTTTCTGAATTTGTGCTTGGCTGTTTACGCCTGTCTTATTCCGGCCAACGTTGGTGTCTATCTCTTTTTCTTTCCTCTAATGGCAGTCTCAATGGCTATCTTCGAGCCCAAGGAAAAAGTAATGCGGATGTTGTTTGTGCTGCTTCCAGGTGTACTTTCCGTTTTGCTCTTTGCTTCTGATTTTGATTTGATTGGACCCTATGAGATAGAGATGCATAATGTTGAAAACTTCTTTATGATCAACCTCCTTTCGAGTGGAGTCCTGTTAGTGATGAGCGTCGGTTTTATGCTTCGGGTAAATGAGGAGTCAGAGAGGAGACTGAGACTATTGGCTGAAGAAATTGAGATCAAGAACACTAACCTGGAGAAAACCAACGCGGAATTGGATCGGTTCTTTTACAGCACATCGCATGACCTTCGCTCACCCCTGCTCTCCATTAAAGGTTTGGTAAATATTACAAGAAATGAAACTGTCGATAAAAAAGTCATTCGATACCTCGATATGATGACCGAACGCGCTGACAGACTGGACTTATTTATTCAGGATATAATAGATTATTCGAAAAACAGCAGGACAGCGGTTTCGCGGGATATTGTAGATGTAACCCGACTGGTCGATGAAGTCAAAGATAACTTTCAATTCCTTGATGGGGCTGAAAACATCAGGTTTCAGAATGACATTTATGTTGAGAGTGCAATTACAGACAAGACACGTTTAACAGTGGTGCTCAATAACCTAATCTCCAATGCTATCAAATATCATAGACAAGATAGCAACGATCAGTGGATCAAGGTGGATATTTACCCGAATTGCGACAAACTGACCATCATAATTTCAGACAATGGCCTTGGTATAAGCAAAGAGAAGCAATCGAAGATATTCGACATGTTTTATCGTGGCACGGAGACTTCAAAAGGTTCGGGCCTCGGGCTTTATATCGTCAAAGAAACAATTGAAAAAATGAACGGCTCGATTCGTGTTGAGTCGGAGGAAGGAGAGGGAACTTCATTTATCGTGACGCTACCTGTTTCCTCAATGAGTATTGTGCAAGAGCTCGCAACAGCAGTATGACCACCACGGGAATAAGTGATAAGTTGAGTTGTTGTGGCAGCGCCCACCAGAATAGTAGCACTAAACCTTGCAAAACAAGCACGGCCAGGAAGTAATTGATAAGCCATCGTTTTGCGCGAACAAACGCTATTACCGCTATGAGGTGTGTTGGTAATGCCCAAAGCAAATTGAAATTATTAGCTGCAGCCCTGTGATCGGTCAGAAACCACAACAAGAGTAGAAGCACCCCGATCATTCCAGTTGATCCGAATAATATCACATCAAACCAGTTTGAAAGTTTCTTTTTATAGAAATCTTTTAAGGTGATCACAAGAGATACTACCAATAAAAAGGAAAATACATATAGTGGATGGGTAATGGAGAATTCCTGTTCTTCTGGATGCTCGGCGTAAATAATATCCTTCTCCATTACTATGGGTACTGCACCAGAATCACTCTTTACAGTCGCATGATCGAATCCCGATTCAATGTAGTCCGGTAGGAACATATATTCGTAAGGGCTGGCCTTCTTATCCATTGGAAGCCCAAGGCAAACGTCAATACCAAGGTCTAACCATGGGAAAGGTTTAAGGTAAATATCCGTCAGCTGGCGTATAGTGTAGTCGGTGGCAATATAAGAACCATCGAAGCTTACATCGTCTCCCAATGTTTTGACGACAACATCGCGGATCCTCGTGGCGCAGTTGTCGTAGAAATAATCATAAAGGTATTCGCGGTTCTCGGGTGCTGCGTTCCAAGCCAGATAATCGAAGATCTTCTGCTTTTGGTCAAGGGTCAGGTTGAGAATTTGCTCGTGGACGTACCGGTTATCCTCAATGTAGGAATTCTTAAAGTGTTCAAATTCTTGTACTCCCAGAAGATAGACATTGTGTCCAATTGCGAAGTTCACGAAGAAGTCTGGCCCGTCAAAGTCGAATATGCCGTAGTTGAATGCGTAATCAATTCCCATCCGAGGGTCGCGAACCCGGAACGCACTGTGGCCAAAGCAAATATAAGAGACTTGGTGGTGCGGGCCGCAAGTGATGACGGATATGGTCGCGTTGTCTGAAAGCTTTTGCGCCCATGACCCGGTTACGGTGAAGAGGAGGAGCACGAAACAAATGATCTTATTCATAAGAAGAAAGCACTGCAAGATATGAACGTATCTGAAATTAAAAATCCGCAGTTAAATAATGGCAATTGCCTTCGCCTGTATTCTCGTTGATTTTATGGTTAATTTGCGGAGACGTGAAAACTGGATTCGATGAAGAACTACGGAAGTGACTATCTTAATCTTGTATCGAAAAGTACATTAAGACGAGCTTTCAACGCTGCGCAGATATTTTCGAGCTACCAGGTTTCCCAACTTTCGGGCAAGCCTGTAATGTCGGGCTTACCAATAAGTATTTCATTCGAACCGACCACGTCCTGCAACCTGCGATGCCCAGAATGTCCAAGTGGTCTGCGTTCGTTCACCAGGCCTACCGGTATGCTTGAATCATCCTTGTTTGAAAGTGTCATAGATCAACTGGCGCCTACGTTGAGCTACTTAACTTTTTATTTTCAAGGTGAACCGTTTCTGCATCCGGACTTTCTCCGGATGGTAAGTTATGCCTCCAAAAAAGGAATTTACACCGCAACATCGACCAATGCTCATTTCTTTAAAGATGAAGTCGCACGGGCAACAGTTGAGTCCTCATTAGATAGACTTATCATTTCGATCGATGGCACATCCCAGGATACTTATCAATCTTATCGCATAGGAGGGTCACTCGAAAAAGTCCTTGAGGGGACAAGAAACATCATCAAGTGGAGAAATCAATTGAAATCAAAAACACCTCGCGTGGTCTTTCAATTTCTTGTCGTGAGACAGAATGAGCATGAAATTCCAATGGTGTATAAGCTTGCGGATGATCTTGGTGTTGATCAGGTAGTTTTAAAGACGGCGCAGATCTACAATTACAAACACGGCTCAGAGCTGATGCCGGTCAATGAACGCTATTCGCGATATCGGGAAAAGCAGGATGGAACTTTTGAGATAAAGAACAAGCTTTTGAATCAATGTTGGAAGATGTGGCATAGTTGCGTGATCACATGGGACGGAAAAGTCGTTCCATGTTGCTTCGATAAAGATGCGCATTTTGTTCTCGGGGATCTAACCAGTGATTCTTTCGAAAAAATCTGGCGCAGCGAAAAATACAATCAGTTTCGGGCGTCTATCCTCCGATCAAGAAGTGAAATCGAAATTTGTAAGAATTGTACAGAGGGCACGAAGGTTTGGGCGTGAAATCAAAAGTCACCCTTCTTCTTGATCTGTGCCTCAATCTTTTGAAAGTCCACAGCTCCACATTTGCCACAACCGGTAGTACAGGCAGACTTACTTTGAACGCTCTTATAAAGAAGCTGCCCCACGTAAAAAACCGCGCCGGCAAAAACTATCCCGACCAAAATCTCTTGTACCATAGGACCTCAAAATTAGGCATTCCCGGCAACCCGTGCGGGTACTCTCGAGAGAATAATTTTAGCGCACCGTTTTGTCCACTACCGGACGATTTCGCACATTCCTGAACAATTCGCAGGAAAAAAATCCCGTTTTAATCATCATATGGAGGATTGGTAATTGTGGCATCCATGTTGGAACAATATCGAATTTTAAACCACTCATGCTTAAAAACTATTTAAAAACAGCCTTCAGAAACATACTTCGCGAAAAGGCCAGTAGCCTCATAAATATTGCAGGCCTGACTATGGGCATAACGTGTAGTCTGGTGTTGTTTCTTTTGATTCGCCATCTCGCCAGTTTCGATAATTTCCACTCGAAACGGGATCGGATATTTCGTGTGGTACATCAATCCGATGGAAATCAAGGAAAGAACTACACCCCTGGAGTTCCTTCTGTGCTGCCAGATGCATTCAGGCTGGATTTTCCAGAATCAGAGGAAGTAGTTTTCATGTCGTACCGTGCCGGAAGTATGGTTACGATTCCTCAGCCGACAGGTGAGCCTAAGCGGTACACCGAAGAAGCAGGCGTAGTATTTACACAATCCAACTTCTTCAAAGTGTTTGATCGCAGTATCCTTATCGGAGATAAGACTGGCGGTCTTGATGATCCAAACGAAGCCATTATATCAAAGCGATGGGCGCTGAAGTATTTTGATAAAGAGGATGTGGTCGGAGAGGTCGTCAAGTTTGATACGAATGAATACAAGATCACAGCAGTAATGGCTGATTTTCCTCAGAACACAGACTTTCCGTTTGATCTCATGTTATCGTATCCAACAGTTAAAAAGGGAACGGAAGCGAATGGATGGAATAGCATATGGAGCGATGAACAATGTTATTTTTTATTGAAAGAGGGCGAAGAAATTTCGAAGGTTGAAAGCCGGATGGGTGCATTCACTGAAAAGTATATCGGGGATGATAATCCGAACAATGCATTCTTTTCCATTCAGCCACTATCCGAACTGCATTTTGATGATCGATTTAGCACATTTACGTATAACACGATTGAAAGGAGCATGCTCGTTACTTTTGGTGTTATCGCTTTGATTCTGATTATAACGGCCTGTATTAATTTTATTAATCTCGCGACAGCTGAGGCAATCAAAAGATCCAAAGAAGTCGGCATACGTAAGTCCTTGGGGGGAACCAGGCGGCAACTCATTGGCCAATTCCTTGGAGAAACAGCACTTATTACAGTTATGTCAATGCTGGCTTCACTTGCACTAGCTCAGCTTGCTCTGACGATTCTTAATCCGTTCCTGGAACTACAATTGTCGTTAGGTCTTGCAAGTGATTGGACCCTCTGGATTTTTCTTACAGCATCGGCGGTAGTGATTGCATTACTTTCAGGGTTATATCCGGCATTTATTGTTTCCGGTTTTAATCCCGTTCTCGCCTTAAAAAATCTTGCTACGAACAAAACTTCTTCAGGTTATATTCTTCGCCGTGCACTCGTAGTGACTCAGTTTTTTATCTCACAATTCTTTATTATAGGTACGCTGGTGGTAATTAGCCAGATGAAATACTTCCTCAACAAAGACCTTGGGTTTAAAAAGGACGCTATTATCGTTGTGCCAATTCCCGAACGTGAAGATCCCACCAAAGAAGATAAAGCCGGCAAAATGAGAACGCTGCGTGACGAAATGTTAAGAATGTCAGGAGTGGCAAACGCAAGTTTAAACAGCGCACCACCTTCGTCTGGCAATGTTTCAGGGACGCATTTTACAGTGGAAGGGAAAGAAGATGACTTCAGAACTCAGGTGAAGCAGATCGACGGAAATTATCTTGAAGTGTTTGAATTAAAAATTGTCGCGGGTCAGAATATCGAAGACGGCGATACCGCGAAAGGGTTTCTTGTAAACGAAAAGCTTGCTCGCACAGCTGGATTTGAGCCGCAGGAAATGGTTGGAAAGACGATTGAAATGTGGGGCAAAAAACTGCCCGTTGTTGGTATCGTGAAAGACTTTCATACGATGTCCTTACGTGAACCTATTGAGGCCACCCTTATGATGAATCGGTTGCGTGGATACGAAACATTGACTCTCCAGGTCAATCCAAATCAAATCAAGACTGTCATAGACAAACTAAAATCTTCCTGGGAGGCAGCATATCCGGAGCACATTTTTGAATACGAGTTTCTGGATCAACAAATAGAGGAATTTTATGAAGGTGAACAGAAGATGTCAACATTGCTCGGCGTGTTTTCGTCCATAGCAATTTTTATTGGATGCCTTGGCCTTTTCGGACTAGCGACGTTCATGGCGAACCAGAAGACAAAAGAAATTGGGGTGCGCAAAGTGCTCGGCGCATCTGTTGAAAGTATCGTGTTACTTTTTTCGAAAGAATACTTGCGACTTATCCTCATTGGATTTTTCCTGGCGGCGCCGCTGTCGTGGTATGTTATGAACAAGTTTCTTGATGAATTTGCGTATAAGATCAAGATAGGTCCGGAAATTTTCCTGATAGGATTAGCGGCGACGCTCTTCATAGCAATGTTCACGGTCGGATATAGATCGCTTAAAGCGGCTTTAGTGAATCCGTCTAATTCACTTCGTTCTGAATAAAGAGAAACCACTACTAATATCTATTTTCTGCATAGAGATCCCTTTGGAAGACGTCCGAAGGGATTTCGTTTTTTATGAGTGCAATTCATTCGGTGTGGAATGCACGTTCCGGATCGGTAAAAAATAATCTATATTTCCGCGTCAAGTTTAATACCTATGAAGAAAATCTTTATCGCGATCCCGTTGGTGACGTTTGCTATTGCTGCTTTTTGCCAAGTCCCGCTCAAACCTTCTGATGTTAATAAAGTTAAGTACGTTGATGATCCCGAAGTATCCCCGGACGGAAAGTGGGTCGCCTATATACTCTCTGAAGCAGATACGGCGGAGGACAAATACGATGAAGATATCTGGATGACCGCAACGGACGGAAGCGGGTCTGTTCAACTGACTTATTCTGAAGAGGATGAGACACAACCCAAATGGAGTCCCGATAACAAGTGGATTTCGTTTCTTTCAGGACGCCATAAAGCAAAAGAGAAAACACAATTCTGGCTGATGGATCGTCGAGGCGGTGAAGCAAAACAGGTGACTGAATTAAAGGTCAGCATAAGTGATTATGAATGGAGTCCTGATTCTAAGAAGGTGCTCTTCACAATCAAGGACCAGGAAGTAAGGCCTGATAGTCTCAAGGATCATCCGGCCAAGCCTTATGTAATCGACCGTTATCAATTTAAAGCCGACATTACCGGATACCTTGAGCACAAGTATTCACACCTCTATTTGTTTGATCTCGAGACCAAAAAGCTTGATACACTAACGAAGGGAAATTACAATCATAGTGACGCCGCGTGGTCACCTGACGGGAAGTACATTGCGTATACGAGTAACCGTACTGATGACCCGGACCGGAATACTAATTCTGATATTTTTATAATCGAAGCAAAGCCGAAAGCCAAACCCCGGCAACTTACAACCTGGGCTGACTTTGACCGGAATCCGGAATGGAGTCCTGACGGAAAGTCCATTGCCTACCTGCGATCAATTTCGCCAGAGTGGGATGCGTATGATGAGCCTCACCTTGCAGTTGTATCGATCAATGGCGGAGAGCCTCGCATACTCACAAAAGACCTGGATCGTCCTGTAACAAATCCTAAGTGGTCAAAGGATGGCAGCACAATACTCGCTTTGATTGAGGATGACAGGCAACGGTACGTGATGTCATTCGACGTGGCGTCGGGTAAATACATTAAGGTCTCAGAAGGAGACAGGAGTGTAACAATAGTCAGACCGTTGGACCAGAACAAGTCGGTTGTGTTAATGAGTGAGACAAAAAAACTTCCGGAGATATATGTCCTTGAAAACAAGTCATTCAAAAATCTTACTAACCACAACGATAAATTCCTGAAGTCAATGTCTTTCGCTGCGCACGAGGGTTTCACATTCAAGGATCGGGATGGAATAGAGGTAGGCGGCATATTGTATTGGCCGGCGGGAAAAGCAAAAACAGAAAAACTTCCATTAGTACTTTGGATACACGGCGGACCTGTAGCGCAGGACGAATATGAATTCGACATGACGATACAAATGATCGCAGCGCGAGGATATGCTGTGGCTGCAATCAATTATCGTGGAAGCAACGGAAGAGGTTATCCTTTTGCACGGGCCATCTTCGGTGATTGGGGTAATAAGGAAGTAGTGGATCTGATCGACGGTGTTAACTACTTGATCAAGAAAGGAGCAGTGGACGCCAACAGGCTTGGTATCGGAGGATGGAGTTACGGCGGAATATTAACGGATTACGTAACTGCGACTGATTCAAGATTCAAGGCAGCGGCCAGCGGAGCCGGGAGTGCATTACAGATTACAATGTACGGCACGGATCAATACGTGCAACAATACGAAATGGAGTTGGGTGTTCCCTGGAAAAATATGGACAAGTGGATGAAACTATCTTATCCTTTCATGAACATTGAAAAGATAAAGACACCAACCTTATACATGGTGGGAGAAATGGATTACAACGTGCCGGCTGCCGGAAGCGAGCAGATGTATCAGGCGTTGCGGTCGTTGGGGGTACCGACACAATTGGTTATTTATCCGAAACAGAATCACGGCTTGACGGTTCCGAGTTATTGGAAGGACAGGTATCAGCGTTATGCGGATTGGTTTGGGAAGTATTTGAAGTAAGAGGTAACGGCAATGTGATGGACGCTAAAACGGGATCAAGGCTCAGTGGGTATTTTATCGTCACAGGAATGATAATATTTCAATTGTCTTGTAAACAGAAAAGTCATTCCAATGGAACAATGAGGGAAGTAAGCCGTGATTCGCTATCGATAATCTCTCAATCTGGAAGGCAGACACTTTGGGGTGTTTACTCTTAAGAGACCCTCGTAAAATTGTTCGTGTGATTGCACAGAAAAATCTTATTGGAAAAGATTCGATATTAATCAAGTAGTATTTAGGCGAACCAAATCAAGTAATGTTTTTTAAGAATGAAAAATATTATACGTATTGGCTGGACTGCATAGGCGAAAAGAAAATAAGTTACAGTAATTTTTACTGCTACTTCAGGAGCGATACACTGTATTCTTACCGACATTCGATATATTAATCTGACGCTTGCAGGGTAACAACAAAAGAGGCCGCCCCTTTCGGAGACAGCCTCTCTACCTTAAAATTATCAATCTATAACTACTACTACGTCTTACTTCTTATTGTCATTCACTTCTTCGTACTCAACATCCGATACATTGTTACCATCGGAAGAAGAACCGGTGCCTGCATTCTCTGAAGGACCACCTGCATTAGCACCAGGGTTAGCTGAAGCTCCACCACCCGAAGCTGCATACATCTCAGCAGATGCTGCCTGCCATGCGGTGTTGAGCGCATTAGTTGCATTGTCGATGCCAGCGATATCCTGAGCCTTATGCGCTGTTCTCAGTTGTTCAAGCGCGCTGTTGATAGCGGTCTTGTTTCCTTCTGAGAGCTTGTCGCCGTATTCCTTCAACTGCTTTTCAGTCTGGAATATCATCGTGTCGGCCTGATTGATCTTTTCAACAGTCTCCTTCGCCTTGCGATCGCTGTCAGCATTCGCCTGTGCTTCCTGCTTCATCTTTTGGATCTCTGCATCAGTCAATCCGGAAGAAGCCTCAATTCTAATCTTCTGCTCTTTACCAGTTCCTTTATCTTTTGCAGATACGTGAAGGATACCGTTGGCGTCGATGTCAAATGTTACTTCAACTTGTGGCATACCACGAGGTGCCGGTGGAATTCCATCAAGGTGGAACCTTCCGATCGTCCTGTTGTCTTTTGCCATCGGGCGCTCTCCTTGCAGTACGTGTATCTCTACTGAAGGCTGATTGTCCGACGCAGTCGAGAACACTTCTGATTTCTTAGAAGGAATAGTCGTGTTCGATTCGATCAACTTTGTGAATACACCTCCAAGTGTTTCGATACCCAGTGAAAGCGGCGTTACATCAAGCAACAACACATCCTTTACTTCACCAGTCAATACACCACCCTGGATTGCAGCTCCAACAGCTACGACTTCATCCGGGTTAACACCTTTCGATGGTTTCTTTCCAAAGAACTTTTCAACTTCATCCACGATCCGCGGGATACGTGTTGAACCTCCCACAAGAATTACTTCATCGATCTGCGATACATTAACTCCTGCATCTGCTACTGCTTTGCGGCATGGCTCCAGCGTTCTGCGGATGAGATCATCCACCAGTTGCTCGAATTTTGCACGGCTTAATTTCTTTACAAGGTGTTTAGGTACACCGTCAACCGAAGTAACATAAGGTAAGTTTACTTCCGTTTCCATTGAACTGGATAACTCGATCTTCGCTTTTTCCGCAGCTTCCTTCAAGCGCTGTAACGCCATTGGATCTTTGCGTAAATCAACATTCTCTTCTTTCAGAAATTCTTCTGCTAACCAGTTCATTATGCGCATGTCGAAGTCATCACCACCAAGGTGAACGTCACCGTTAGTGGATTTTACTTCAAACACACCGTCGCCTAATTCAAGTACTGAGATATCGAATGTACCACCACCTAAGTCGTACACAGCGATCTTCATATCCTGATTCTTCTTATCAAGACCGTATGCCAACGCTGCCGCAGTGGGCTCGTTAATAATACGTTTCACATCAAGTCCTGCGATTTGTCCGGCTTCTTTTGTTGCCTGACGTTCAGCGTCGTTAAAATACGCGGGAACTGTAATAACAGCTTCCGTTACGGTTGTTCCTAGATAATCTTCCGCAGTGCTCTTCATCTTTTGAAGAATCATGGCAGAAATTTCCTGGGGAGTATAAAGACGGTCGCCTATTCGAACACGCACGGTGTTGTTGTTACCAGATTCGATCTGGTAAGACACCATCTTCTTTTCTTCACTAACCTCGTTGAAGTTTTTACCCATGAAACGCTTGATCGAGGACACAGTATTCTTGGGGTTGGTAATAGCCTGACGCTTAGCAGGATCACCAACTTTGCGTTCGCCTTTACCATTGTCCAAGAAAGCGACTATTGAGGGCGTAGTTCTTCGACCTTCGCTATTTGCTATCACTACAGGCTCGCTACCCTCCATTACTGCTACGCAGGAGTTAGTGGTTCCTAAGTCTATTCCAATGATTTTTCCCATATGTTCAAGTGTTTTGAGATCTAAAGTATTTCCCTCTCTTCAATGCTTATGCCAAGGGTTTTTTAACCCATTAATGTGACACATTGACAGGAAAAAGAGGGTTATTTTGGGTCTGAAAGTGGAGATCTGGCAATCCAGAGGGTTAGGTTTATGACAGCGCGGTAAGAGTTGGTGTGTGGGTGGGCATGGGCATGTTAACCGCAGAGACGCCAAGACGCAAAGGATTCGCAGGGAAATCCACTTACTTCTAACTTCTAATTACCTTTCATTGTGACCAAACCGTGGGACTTCTATCCCACCGATGTTCTTTGAGTTTGAGCAGGAGGGAATCATCGATTGTCTTGCCATCGCTTGCTGCGATGTTAGCCTCTACGTGATTGATTTTTCTCATGCCAGGTATAATCGTGTGCACATCATCGTTGGCCAGAATGAATCGAAGAGCCATTTCGGGCATCGTCATTCCCTTTGGTATTAGGGGCTTTAGTGCATCCGCGTGTTCAACACTAGGGATAAGATTTTCGGGAACAAAATAGGTCGACCGCCAGTCATCCCTGGGAAAAACTGTATTTTTTGTTAACGTGCCAGTAAGCGTGCCCTCATCGAAGGGGACGCGAGCAATAACGCCGATGTCCAGCTTACGGCACAGCGGAAAGAGATTATCCTCCGGATTTTGATCAAAGATGTTGTATATGACCTGAACAGCATCGATTAATCCCGTTTCAAGTGCTTTCAATCCGTTGTCAGGTTCCCAGCGGTTGACGCTTATTCCAAAGTGTTTCACCTTGCCATCCTTCTTCAACTTTTCAACGCCCTTCTTCCACTCATCCTGATCGGCCCAACTGTCATCCCACACATGGAACTGTTGAAGGTCGATACAATCAACGTTGAGGTTAGATAAACTCTTTTCAGTATAATCGATGATATGAGAACTAGGGTAAGTATCCTTCAACGGATATTCCGATTTTGCCGGCCACTTGAAATTCTTCGCCGGAATTTTAGTGGCACAGTATAATTTTTTACCTGGATTCCGCTTGACCAGCTTGCCCAAAATTTGCTCGCTTTTCCCTGCCGCATAGGCCCAAGCGGTATCGAAGAAATTACAACCCAATTCAACCGAACGGTCAAGTGATCGCTCAATTTCCTGTTGGTCGTTCCCAGTCCATCCTGCGAGGCCCCACATTCCGTAGCCGATGTCGCTTATGTTCCAATTCGTTCTTCCAAATCGTCTATACTGCATAAATCAATTTTAGTTCGTGATTTCTAAAGATATTGCGTTACTCTATTTCGTGCGACATTTTTCGATAATACTTTCCTTGAATTGCCAATCATCCTTTAGTATATCATAGAAACCCTTAAGATAACTCTTCATATCCTCTTTGTCGGCTGATGAAAAATATTCAGACTGCAGGTCGATCGTTGCGTTGAAATCAGACTGAAGCTTAAGGAACTCCTGACGCACCTCCTGCACTAGCGCTTCATCGCGACAAAATCCCCTGTAAACCCGTTCCCGATTGCTCTGCGCATAGGCCGCGTTCACGAACCCGGACATATCGAAGTCGTAGGGGATTGCAACCAGCGGATCATTTCCCGATTTGATGACTCGAATGTTATGCTGATACACGGCGGACCAATCGATATTTCCGATCATAAACTGGAATAGATCATTTCTCACAAACTGTTTTGCATTGAACCTTGAGGGAACCAACGTTGCACCTTTTATCTCGGTGGCATTATTTCTCTCCGCGATTGGCTCGACATCTTCAATGAAGAATGCAAGGCTGGGTATTTTTTCAGGTTTCTTTTTCGAGTAATCAGTTATATCGAGGGAAAGCAGACGCGTGTTGAAATGAAATGGCGAAATCTGTTGGTAGAATTGATAGCAAAGATATTCTCGTACGATCAGCTGGTCTTTATCTCTTGTTTTTTGACACGGCACTACGAGCTTCAGCTTTTTGGTTCCTTCGAACAAAGTATTCTTTGTGTCGGATTTCTTCAGCTTCAGCTTGGTCGGCGGAAATTGGCAGTTCTCAGCCCGGAAGTGTCCGTGAAGCTGAACACCGACAGTTAGGGAATCCCAATTGCCTGTAGTCTTTTCATAATAAATTTTGCGAGCTGTGTAGCTGGAGTCATTAAGGTTCTTTTTGATATATTTGATTTTAGTATTAGCGCGAATGTGAAGAGGAGCCTTGGATTGAAATAGTGTTGCCGGAGATTGACCACTTACATCTTGTAGTGACGCTAGTGAGACAAATGAAATCTGAAGAATTCTTGTAATCACATTAAATCATTTTGATGAGCTATATAAATATAAGGACTTTTGCAGTTGTTGCCCTGTCATTAATTTCTTGTTATTTATCCTACAAGTTCAATTTAAGACTTCATTTTAGTATGGTGTTGTTGGGACTGGCTGTTGCATTCCCTCTCGCTAATTCTATACAAATGGCATTCAAGAGGCGCGAAAAGGCATTGGAATATCTTGCGCTTTTTAAATCAGCACTGCTGACTATCCACTATTCCTTCCGGATGTCTAAGAAACTTGATGCGGAGAAAAAGGCGGAGTCAACAACTATTCTGAATGGTGTGTGCGACACGTTGTTGCAATTACTAAAAACATCAAATGGGAACATGTCAAATGTCAAGGCAGAAACTGATAAAGTAATGCAATTCATTGAGCGCAATCGCGAAGAGATCTCAGCCAGAATACTTATTCGGGTAATACGGTACCTAAAAGATACGCTGGATGGAGCGACCTACCTGGTAAGCCTTACAGCTCATCGTACGATTCTTGGTCTTCGACTGCTGGCCATATTTTCCATTGTTCTTTTTTCAGCCCTTCATCCTCTGATGATGGTTTATCTATTGAAGGATCAGATGCCGGAGTGGACCGTTTACCTGTGCTGCATTTTCGGTCCGTTACTTCTCATTACGCTCTACAACGTCCAGGCGCATCTTGAGTACCCTTTTGATCAAAAGGGTGCAGATGATATTAAGCTCGACGAATTTAAGCTGAATATCTAGGTTCGTTTCCGCGGCAAGTAAACTCTCCCTCAACATTTTTTTTACCTTTGCGGCCGTCCACGGAAGACTGGTTAATTATCGAACATGGCTTTAGAACAAGAAATAGAGAGAAGAAGGACTTTTGGGATCATCAGCCACCCGGATGCTGGAAAGACCACATTGACAGAAAAGCTGCTGTTGTTTGGAGGTGCAATTCAAAAGGCCGGTGCCGTAAAATCCAGCAAGATCAAGGATCACGCCCGTTCAGACTGGATGGAGATTGAAAAGCAACGGGGTATTTCGGTTGCGACTTCCGTGATGGGCTTTAATTATAAGGACGTAAAGATCAATCTCCTTGATACTCCGGGACACCAGGATTTTGCAGAGGATACCTACAGGACCCTGACTGCTGTTGACAGTGTGATACTCGTTATAGATTGCGTCAAAGGAGTCGAGATGCAGACGGAAAAGCTAATGGAAGTTTGCCGTATGCGGAAGACACCGGTTATCTGCTTCATAAATAAACTAGATCGGGAAGGCCGCGATCCGTTTGAACTACTGGATGAGATTGAGGAAAAGCTCAACATCAAGGTACGTCCGCTCAGCTGGCCGATAAGCATGGGCAAGACATTCAAGGGTGTTTATAGCTTGTATGAAAAGAGCCTTCACCTTTTTGTTAGTAGTAAGACCAAAGTAGAGGAAGGTATTCAGATAACCGACTTGAGGGATGATGCGATAGACCAGTATGTTGGAGAATCGCATGCGCGTCAGCTACGTGCAGACGTCGAACTTATTGAAGGTGTTTATCCTGAATTCGACGTTGAGAGTTATCTGGCAGGCAATGTGGCCCCGGTTTTTTTTGGAAGCGCTGTTAATAATTTTGGAGTCAAAGAATTGTTGGACACATTTATTCGGGTAGCACCACCGCCTGCTCCGCGTGAAACAACTGTGCGACGCGTTCTGCCAGACGAGGAAAAATTTTCGGGATTTGTCTTTAAGATCCATGCCAACATGGATCCCAAACATCGAAATCGTATTGCGTTTCTAAGAATATGCTCTGGACAATTTGAGCGCGGAAATAATTACTACCATGTTCGCCAGGATAAGAGTGTTCGGTTTTCCAACGCCACCGCATTCATGGCACAGGATCGCGAAACCGTCGACAACGCATGGCCAGGCGACATTGTCGGTATTTTCGATACAGGCAATCTGAAGATCGGAGACACTCTTACCGAAGGAGAAAAGATGATGTACACCGGCATTCCTAGTTTCTCTCCCGAGATCTTTAAGGAGGTCGTAAACATGGATGCGATGAAAACCAAACAGCTTGAGAAGGGCCTTCTTCAGTTGATGGAGGAAGGTGTCGCGCAGTTATTTACTTATCAGCTCGCGAAAAAGAAAGTTGTTGGTGTTGTTGGAGCTCTGCAGTTTGAGGTTATTCAGTTTAGACTTAAGAATGAGTATGGCGCTACGGTTCAGTTTGTGCCTCAGAACATTTTCAAAGCATGTTGGATCAGCAGTAAGAATCCAAACAAACTTGCTGAGTTCTTGGAATCCAAATCGCGCCATATTGCACGGGACAAAGATGACAAGCTGGTATTTATGGCAGAGTCAAAAGCGTGGCTACAAATGGTACAGGATAATTTTCCCGATATCAATTTTCATTATACCTCGGAATTTGAAGATTAGGCGGGCGTTGGCTAAGGAAGCTTTCCGACTGTTATTATTTTCTCTCCCCGTAAGGCGTTGCCGGTTGCAGTAACGCCTTCAACGACAATCCGGTATTGCGTGGCATTATCGGCTGCAAAAAAAGAAATCGCAGCGGCTGAGTCTTTTGTATCAATTGATGAATTCCAATAGATCGTCGATCGGTTATCCGTAGGCGAAATATTTTTTTCAGGAGTTGAATAATCCGGGGCAGTAAATTTTCTTGTCGGCGAAAAGCCCTTTATCGGTAATGGTCGTAGCAGGGTTTTATCGTATGCGCCCAAAGCAGCTGCCTCAATTGGCCTCTTGCGTGTGTGAATTGCAATTACACCATTTCCACCCCTGGCACCATATGCGGCGCTGTTGCCGAATTTGCTGATCTCAACGCTTTCTATATCTGCAGGATTCAACGCGTCGACTTGAGCTGCGGGTCCTCCAAACATATCGTTAACCACAACATTATCGATAAGCACCAGTGGCTCCTGAGTCTTTGCATTGCCAAAGCTGGAAGCTCCGCCAATCAGCAGATATTTCGTAGGAAAACCACTTGCATCGTTTTGGATTAGGACTCTGAATCCGGGTACTTTCATTTGTAATGCGCTGAGGACATCGGCGGCACGGCTTTCCCTTATCCATTCACCGGTAACTGCAATATCTGCCATTACTAGTGACGCCGGTTTCTTTTCAATACGCTCTCCAGTGATTGTTACTTCTTTGAGAATCCTTGCAGACGCAAAATCAGGGATGTAAGGGCGAACAGGTCTATCAGTTAAGTACGTTTCTATTTTCAATGGTTCGGCTGCACTATTTTTCGGTTTGAGCTCAACGGTATCATATTCAATATTTCCGGGCTTCCCTTTTAAAGTTTGACCAACAACAGAAAGTTTTGCCGTATCATAAAGAAGGAAGTTGGGTGCATAGAAGGAGCCATCTTCTTCCGTTGTCATTACAAATTCAAGGTTTGACGCTTCCTGAACGAATCTCAAGAGGCCAGTGTTCGAACGCTTCTCTCTCCTTACTGGAACAAACCTTCCTTTAACATCGAACCCATGCTGTATTAGGTAACGGGCTTTTCTGTCCAGCGTATCGGGGACTGAAATATTGGGAATGTCAAAGTCGTTGGCAATGCTGCCCTCATTCTTTGCAGGCACCGCTTGAACGATGTCGGTTATCGAAACGGAGAGATTCGCAGGAATATTTTTGTCAAAGTCGTCAAGCGCCTGAATGATTACGGTGATTTTTTCGCGTGGCTCATACTGACCCTTCTCAGTGGATATATTGATGGTATTATTGCTTTCATCCGGTCGGTACTCCGTTTTTTTTGCAAGCTCTCGCTGGTTAAGAACTTTTATTGGCTTTTTGAACATGTAGGCCGGATCAAAATTCAACATCCACCGTGTATAGGCACGCAAGGTGTAATCCCCGCTTTCAATGAATGAAGGAAGAGAAAAATCGCCCGCGATCGTATTGGCAGTGATGGGGAATCGACGTTCTACTTTGATCTTACCATTCTTGTCGACAAGATCTACATATAAGACATGGCTAAGAGAATCTTTCAGCAATTGCGAGAAATAATTCATATAGCCTTTGAACCAAACAACTTCTTCTGGATAGTAGTACGACCTATCGGTTTGCAGGTAAGGCTTTTCCGTAAGGTGTGTCAGTTTGCCTATAGATTTGCGCTCGACAGGATTCTGATACATATTCACTTTTTGCTCCGGCTGATAATTGTTTGGAAGAAGATCGGCGACCCGCGATTCCAACATCGCTCCAAGCACAGTCATTTTTAAAGGATTTAGGACAAGGCCGTCGTCCAATGCCAGGATGGGGCCGTTAACTTCAATCCAGCTGATAGGGAAAGGCACGTCCGGATATACTGACGCGTGGGTGTGCTTTCCACGATAATGAACTTCAAGTCGCGTAGGCAGATTGATACTGTATACGTACGGTCTGGGACCTGGCATGACCTTTCCCTTCACTGAATATGGAAAGATGGTTTTATCGACATTTGCGAGGAAGCTTGATTGGCGAACTACCTCGCTCAAGTTAGACCGGTCTTCAAAAAGGTCGTAGTGTTCCTCGTCAACGCATTGCTCTATAATTGATTTGAATAAGTGGCGTGCAGATCCCTCGTACGCGTTCTTGCGTTTATCCGTCCATTTCTTTGCGAGAATTGAATCGTTTGATTGGAGTTCCTGGAACCTCACGTATCCGGCAGCCAGGTAAGTGTTATTTGTTGCCACGAAGTTTTTTAGTTCGTACGAAATGCGATAGCCCAGGCTTAAATTCTCCACCTCCAGGATACCGGTTGCCTGAGCAATAAATGCTCCTTCTTTGCTCTCCGGAAAATTCAACACCGAAGGATTGAGTATTCTGCAAAGTTTTGAATTGGGGCTGCTACCTAGGAAAAGTTTTGTAAACTTCTCCACCTGTTTGTACCATTCGGCATCTCTTTTTCCAATTATCTGAATCTCCTGCATGGGCAGAACGGCGAGCCGAATGGTCAAGTCCTTTTCCTCTCCTTCTGAAAGAGTGACCTTAACCTGATAAGGAGAGTGCCCTATAAACGATACCACCAGGTCGTGAACTCCAGGGGGAACGTTAAGTACAAATGCACCATTATCGGTCGAGGTTGTACCAATCGTCGTCTGATTGATATAGACGCTGGCGTACGGAAGCGGTTGATTCGATTTGTCCTCCAATACTTTTCCTTTGATTACGGCTTGCGCATTAGCGAAAACTGCGATGAGCTGAAGGTAGAAGATGAGTTTTAGTTTCATTCAAAGAAGGTAACGCTTCCAACAGCGACGGTTTTTAGCAATATAATAAACAATTTTTCTTTGTTTGTTATTAAACGTTTGGACGGCGTTAAATCAATGATCATGGTCAGAAGTTTTTACATCATGTTGCAGTTTCTTACCAAAGAAAGAGCTGTAACGTTTCAGTGCATTATTTACCTTTCGCTTCGCGGCCCCCGTCAAGGGGGTGATGAATTTTGATGACACTTTGATCGAGTCGTTGAACACTTCGTCACGCCAGGTGCCTTGCATAGTGCCTTCAACAACGATGTAGTGTCCGAAGACGGACCAGTTATGCTGCTGTGGCATCTTTTCTTTATGGATAGCACGCAACGCGCTTCTGTCTTTATAACTCATTCCATACTCGTCATAATCGGGCATGAGGAATGTATCCTGTCCATCTAATTTTTTTGGCACGGTGATATTTCCAGTGAAATATTCTTTACCGTCGATGATAATTTTTTGTAGTTGAGTCCTGATGGCCTCAAAACCGACTCTTGCATCTTTTAAGGTGAGGCCAGACCAATAGGCGAAGTCATTGAGTGTGGCAGGACCGCGACTGTTAAAATAGCGCAGAAGGAACATACATAGTGCTTCGTCGCGTGAATAGCTTTTTGCTTTTGGAATTCTTTCTTCCAATAATGCATAACTGAATTGTTTCCCGATTCGCGGTCCGCTGCAGATCAAGCCTTCAAGCTCAGCATGCATCATTATATAAGCTAGTCTCATTCCTTCCGCATTGATCTTTTTTTGTTTGAAGATCTCCTGGACTTCGCTTCGTTTTAAATATTTTCCTCCTTCGAGAGAACGCGTTATAATATTGAGGCAGCGCGTGAACAGTGTTTTTGACAACTCGAGTTTCTTGTAATACGGTGCATTACCCGAATGTACACGCGGCGCAGTCAGGGCGAGCAGCCATCGAATATCTTCTGGTGCGACAAAATGCCAGGTAGGCCGCATCAGATGGGTGCGTAGAATAGCGCCTGAGTTGAAGGCGTTGTCTACATCCTCTTCGGTGGCGGTGTTAAGCCGTAGGCCGATTGCCCATTTGGCGTGACGAAATTCTTGTGCTTGCATCGCCACCAGCCAGCTGACAACTTCAGCGGCGCTTTTGCATTGGCTTGTGGCAATCTGTTGATTGTACAAGCGACTCTTTCGAATTTCTGACAATGACATCTGGAAATTTGAGGATCTCACATAATATTTTTTTCAATTCAATGACGTCATGCGGGGACCTTTAGCACCATCATGATCAGCGCTGTGAAGGGCATCATGATGGCGACTAGTGCCCACATATTCCATTGTTTATAAAGATGCTCCATTGAATTCCAATCCTCCTCATTGTTTTGATGATTTGTAATTTCGAGCATCTTACGCAGCACGACCGAAAGTCTAGTTGAGAAGATTACACCGGAAAGAGAGAATAAGGCGATGGACCACAAAATCCAACCCGTTCGTAGAACTGGGATACTGCCATAGAATGCAGCGAGAACTCCTGGGACAATAATGACGAACACAGCAGGTATGGTGAATACTCTATCACTGCGCATCACACCATTAATTGAATGTCTTATTATGCTGAAGTCTTTTGACTTCATAGCCATGTGCATCCAGAAGTGGCCAGTAATGATATTGCCGAGAAATATAATTACGCCAACAACATGAAGTAATTTTAGCAATGCATAGTTCATGTGGTTATTCTATATTAATTCAATTGTTCCTTTAACGTTAAAACTTTTTTCCTGATTCATCTAATAAATGAATGGATAATCAATATACTCTTTGTTGACTTAATCTCCATTAACTCGTACATTCGACATGTCATTTCAGTTTCTCGTGGCTGTTAATCATTTTACGCCGCACCGTTGAAGTTATTATAAACCCGTTAACCTAATTTGTTATGCTTACCTCATCTACTCTGTTCATCACATCGTACCAATTCGGGTATGCTGTTGGTTTCCTCTTTCATATGTTGTGGTCGTTCTTTCCGGCCTGTTTAATGATTTGCCTGTTATACATTCTTTATCGAGCTGGTAAATCGGGTGTATTAAGCCGGACCAAATAACTATCGGCATACTTTAATGTTCAATTGTAAACATTTTTTTATGTCGCTTGAAGAAAAGAGGCGTTTGATCCTGGCTTTCGATGTGCTTATCAGAAGTAAGGTTCCTGGACGAGCGGAATATTTGTCGAAAAGGCTCGGTGTGTCGAGGGCCACGTTCTTTCGTCTGATCGAGTATATGCGCGAGGAGCTTTACGCTCCTGTCATCTTTGATGCTGAACAAAATCGCTACGCTTATGAAAGGGAAGGTATAGTTATGTTCAGGTTTTTGCCGGCCGAGATTATCGACGTTGAAAAAGCTAAAAGAATAGTTGGAGGCGTGTGGATAAAATGTGATAAACAAATTCTTAGAGTCTCAACTGTTGAGACTCTCGCCGGCTAATATTGTTTACTCTTTGCAAAGATCCTGCGCCAGACAGATTTCTGGTAGCCTAAAAAATATGAACTATGGAAGACAAGATTTTGAAGGACATGAGCCTAAGGGAGCTCGATGCTCAAGACGTTTGCAACATTGATGGGGGAGAACTCATCGATTTTTTCCCCATACTAAAAAAGTTAACCCCAGCGGCGTTTGCGATTTGGACAGTTGAAAATTGGGAGGAAGTGAAAAAAGGATTTTCAGACGGATGGAATGTTAGGTAAATTTTTAAACAACTTATTACTATGGAACAAAAATTGAACTTAACGTCATTATCTCGGGAGCAGTTAATGATGGTAAATGGAGGTGAGATCACGAAGGATACTTCAGCTGCATATGATCTTTACTACATATTTGGGCTCACGTTAAGGTCCTATTATGAATTTGTAGTTGGCGCTGCGTCATTCCAGGCTTCGCTACCACCTAATCTCAAGAAGTGAAATCAACGAAGAGCTGATCAAGGTCAGCTCTTCCAAATTTATAATCTATGACCGGCTACGCACTATACACGATGTATTTCCTTTTTCTCCTTCTGAGAAAAAAAGGAATTAAACACGCATTTTGTCTGACAGAAAAGGAAACAAAGTTCATTCTAGTTGGGTTGGTCATCTATTGTGGGAGCTATCTTTTCTCCGCGGCATTGATTGCATTTGACCTGAAGGTCGACACATATCGCATTGTCAGTCACCATGCAATTCTATTGGCAATATGTGTTATTCTTTATCTTAAAATGAGAAAGACCGATGCCACATAGCACCAATATTAAAATTGCGCCTACAATTTGCAATTGAAAAAACTTTTGTCATTATGGTCGGGCTCCCTGCGTTTGCAATGGTGAAAGTTTGTTTTGAGAACCACAAGTTGAGCAACGCCGTCATAGTTAATCTAACATATTGGCTGGTTTGCTTAAGTGTCGTTGGCATTGTGATCTTCTCATGGTCATTTGTCTTGGAAATTTCGACATCAAGTCCCGGATTGATCAGACCTTATTCGGGAATAAGTTCCGTTCGTTGCGGATTCAATGGCTATATAAAGCAGTCGTTTCTTCGGGAAAATCAATTTGTAAACGCCGGAGACACTCTTTATACAATTGAAACCGACGCATTGATCATCAGAAAGAAATACCTGTCAGACAAACTCAATGAGATAAGGGAGATTATTGCGGACCTTAATATTCTTACGAATAGCAATGACGGGGAAAAACGGATTCATTCTGCTCAGCTGGAGCAATCGTGGATCACCTATTTGCAGAAGATGGTTGAGACAAGAACGCAACTCAAAAAAGCTCAAACGGATTACAAACGGAATCTCAGGCTGCATCACGAAAAAGTGATCGCTGACGTAGAGTTCGAAGCATATAAATATGCCCTTGACCGGGCTATCAGTGATGTTGAAATAACCAGGAAGAGCCAAATAAATCAATGGCAAACAGAATTGATGAACTATGAAAGAGACATGCACAGCGTTGAGTCGGAACTTGCCGGGGTCGAAAGGGAAATCGAAAGCATGATTGTTCGATCGCCTGTTTCGGGCACGGTGCAGGGATTTGCTGGGATTTACACCGGCAGTGTTGTTTATGTGGGTCAGGAGCTGGCACAAATTTCCCCCGACTCAGATCTTATAGTTGAGGCTTATGTACTCCCGAACCATGTGGGACTAATTAAGGCTGGAATGCAAGTAAGATTTCTAATAGACGCTTTTAACTATAATCAATGGGGCTTTGCTCAAGGAAAAGTCATAGATATTTCAAATGACATTCATATCATCAATGACAAACCTGTTTTCAGGATCCGATGTTCTCTCGATCGAAATTACCTGCAGCTAAAGAATGGATACAAAGGAATGCTGAAGAAGGGAATGTCACTACAGGCAAGATTTATTGTGACAGAAAGAACATTGTGGCAATTGATGTATGATGGGGTTGATGACTGGCTTAACCCCGGAAAGTGAATTGTGGCGTGAGATGAAGAAGCCAGTAAAAGTTAGACAGCGGGACATTACAGACTGCGGGGCTGCAGCGCTTGCATCCATTGCGGCATATTACCATTTAAAGATGCCGGTTTCCCGAATTCGTCAATTTGCTTCGACCGACAAGAAAGGAACAAACATTCTTGGATTGATTGAAGCTGCCTCAAGGCTTGGTTTTGAAGCCAAGGGAGTGCGAGGAGAATTCGATAGCCTATTCAAGATTCCAATGCCGGCCATTGCACATGTAGTTATAAATGAAGTTCTCCATCACTACGTGGTCATATATAAGGCTACGTCAAAATATATTCAGATCATGGACCCCGGTGATGGTCAAATTCATAGGTATAAACACGACGAATTTAAGAAGTTGTGGTCAGGCATATTGGTGATTCTATGGCCCAGCGTTGACTTCAAAGCAGGCGGAATAAAAAACTCTCTCAGGTCTCGCTTTTGGTCTCTTGTCTCGCCACACAAAACAATAATGTTACAAGCACTAACCGGCGCATTGGTTTATACATTGTTAGGTCTCTCTACTTCCATATACGTTCAAAAAATCGTGGATTACGTGTTGATCGACGCGAACAAAACCTTGCTTAACCTGATGAGTGTGGTCATGATCGCGCTCCTGGTCTTGCAAGTATTCATCGGTATTACAAAAAACATTATAACACTTCGAACAGGACAAGCAATCGACCGACAGCTAATTCTTGGGTACTATAAACATTTAATGACATTACCACAGCAATTCTTTGACACCATGAGGGTGGGAGAAATTGTTTCACGAATCAACGATGCCGTCAAAATCAGGGCGTTTGTGAATGAGGTTTGTCTCACCTTCGCAGTTAATGTTTTCGTCCTGTTGCTCTCCATTGCCCTGATGTTCACATATTATTGGAAGTTGGCACTTGTTATTCTATTGGTGGTTCCCTGCTATGCACTGATTCTTTGGATTACGAACCAGGTAAATCGAAAGGTTGAACGACGGCTGATGGAGAATGCCGCCGAGTTGGAGTCTCAGCTTGTCGAATCGTTGAATTCTATTAGCACGATAAAAAGTTTCGCTCTTGAAGATCACACCAATCAAAAAACGGAAATGCGATTTGTGACACTGTTAAGGTCAGTCTATACATCGGGGCTAAATAGTATTTGGTCCGGGGGCACTTCCGATTTTCTTTCACGTCTGTTTACCATCCTCCTTTTATGGATCGGCTCGGGGTTTGTATTAAAAACGGAAATTACGCCCGGTGAACTTCTGTCGTTTTACTCACTCTTGGGATATTTTACGGGTCCAGCCAACAGCCTCATCGGTATGAATAAGGCGGTACAAAATGCCGTCATTGCCGCGGACAGGCTTTTTGAGATCATGGATCTGGAACGCGAGAAAAATGGCCATCTGATTAAGCTTACTTCTTCAGATTTTGGCGACATTAATTTCAAAAATGTTCAGTTCCGTTATGGTTCCCGTATCACTGTTTTCGAAGGCCTCACCTTGACGATTCCCAAAGGAAAAGTATGCGCGATCGTTGGAGAGAGCGGATCTGGAAAATCGACTTTGATTTCAATTTTACAAAACAACTATTCTGTTGGCGGTGGAAATGTCCTGATTGGCAGATACGACCTAAGACACATTGAAGCTGAATCGCTAAGAAAACTAATAAGCGTAGTGCCTCAAAAGATTGATCTGTTTGCCGGTACGGTAACTGATAACATCGCTGTTGGAGACTATGAACCCGACATGAAATTGATAATTGAAATTTGTACCGAGCTGGGCATACTTGAGTTTATCGAACACCTTCCAAGTGGTTTTGCAACATATCTCGGTGAGAACGGGGCAACATTGTCAGGAGGGCAGAAGCAACGCTTAGCTATTGCAAGGGCGTTGTACAGGGACCCGGAAGTTTTAATCCTCGACGAGGCTACATCGTCTCTTGATTCCCACTCGGAACTTTATGTTCAGCATGCTATTGACATCCTCCGAAAGAAAGGAAAGACCGTCATTATTATCGCGCATAGATTGAGCACCGTCTTTAAGGCTGACAAGATCGTGGTATTGAGCGCAGGTTCGGTGGTGGAGGAGGGTATACATGACGAACTGATTAAAAATCGACAAATCTATTTCAAACTATGGCTGAATCAATTTCCATTGGCCGGACAGCCAGTGGATATCAATGGCAAGCATTGATTGAAAAGTGAATTTTAATACCGGTCAAATCCTCGTGCATTAAATATCTGGATGTACCGCGGATCTGAATGAAGGTGTTTGAAGGCCGGATCTATTTTGAGATGATTGAGCCGTGTTTCCTTTTTATCGAGTGCTTTGGAGAGATGAGCAAGGCACGAATCGGTCTGATTTCTGAAAGCAAATGTGCGCGCGGCAAAGTAACTGGCGTCATTTGTCTTTGCCATTTCAGTCCTTGTCAGCTTGTGCAAGAATTGATCGCTTATCTTGAGATTCTTCTGGGCGAAATAAGCCATTGAATTGAAGGAAAGGTCAGAAGGAGTTAACTTTTCATTCGCATTTAGAAGTGAATCACATAAATGATTGATCCTTTTGAAATCTCCTTCATAAAAGCTCAACTCGATATCCCGGGTTGCAGAAGAATGATTGACACCTGTTACGTTGTTCAGTTCTTTGTAGTACTCTTTTGCTTCTTGTAACTTATTTGAATAGAGTGAAACCCAATATAATATGAGATAGCTATTGTAGTCGGCTGGATCAATGCGCATCGCTTCATTTGCCAGTCTTGTTGCTTTGTCGAATTCTCCCATCCACGTGAGAAAATAGCAATAGCGGTTTTTTATCAGCGAAGAACCAGGGTCCATTTCAAGCGACTTTTCGAAATATGAGCGCGCTTTGACGTAGTCATTTTGAATTGCCCAGGCGATAAGGGCACGGGCCGAGTATGCCTCCGGCAGCGTGGGATCAATTGAGATTGCTTTTTCAGTAAGACGGATTGCTTCATCCGTTTTTGAAAAGTTTGTGAAGTCCCTGCTCCGTATTACGATCCATGCTTTGCTCAGGGCGAGATATGCGATGGCTGGAGCATACAAAGAATCCATTGCCAATACCTGCTGAAAGATGTCTGCGGCAGGTTGATGGTTTTCTCGCTTGTACTGAAAAAAGCCCTTTAAATAAAGAAGGTAGGCGTCTTCTGATGTGCTTCTTTTTGTTAACCGTGATTGTTCAAATGAAGACAACGTGAGGCTGAGCGTTTCAACAATGCTTGCGGCGATGTTGTCCTGGATCTTGAAGAAATCTGTTTGCTCCACGTCGTAACGTTTTGACCAAATGTGAGAGTTGTCACTTGTCCGAATCAATTGCGCAGTAATCCTCATTTTATCGCCGGACTGTTGTATGCTGCCTTCAAGAATGGTGGAAACGTTTAGTCTCTTTCCGATTTCGCGCAAGTCGAGTTTTTCTCCCTTAAACTGAAATGAGGAAGTACGGCCGATTATTCTCAAGTCCCGAATGGAAGTAAGAGAATTAATGATTTCCTCGGCGATCCCATCACCGAGAAATTCAAATTCGTGATCGGCGGTCATATCAACGAAAGGGAGGACTGCTATTGATTTGTCCGTGATTAGTGCAGTTTTATTGTTAGTTGTAAAATAGAATGCGGCGATTGCGACGACGAACACCACAAGTAATGCCACACCACCTTTGATTTTTTTTCTACTGTCAACTTTTTGCGAAATGGTTTTGTGAGATTGCTCTGTAAGATCGGCCTCTGGACCCTTTGTTGCACGAACGATATCCTTTACGGCATTAGCCAATTTATTGATCTGATCCTTGTAAATGATTCTTGTGGGGCTGTCTTCACGTTTGTCGGCGGGGGTAAGCGGACCATTCACTCCTGGTGACCTGAAAATAAAATCGACGGAACGAATAGGTCCAATTTCCTTTTCGACTGTTTGCCGGTCTGAAACATCGAGGTCGTGAATACAAACCGGTAGAATGCGGCTGCTTACATTTCCATTCGGCAATTTGACCTTCATTCCAATTTGATCTTCGATGCTGAGGTTTTTGAATACCAGAAATTCATTTTTCCACGCGAAGCTGTTGGGATCACAATATGTTTGTGAAAGGATAGGGATAAAGATAAGGCACTTCAATTTGTCCTTAAGGGAGTCATTAACATCGTGAGTTGAAAGGATTCCATCGTAAGGATTCTCATCAAAATAAATGGAGATATCTTCTTTGATGGTTGCCTGGATCTCCTTTTTAAGTCTGGACACAAATTCACTCACCCAACCGGTGGACTCCTTATCAGGTACTATGTTGTCCTTTTGCCGGTAGGAGATGAATATGTCGTAATTGTATCCTTCAACGAGTGAGGACATAACCAAAGATAAATATTCCCTTTTAATATTCGATCTATGACCGTCCCTGTCTTAGTGGATGTTTGTTGTGGCAGTTTTCAGGGATGAACGAGGTGAATTTATCGCAAATTGTTTCCCAATGAAATGTTTAAGATTGAAAATTTACGAAAACGGAATTCCCGTTCGTTTCGAAATATTCGTTAGGTCGTCCACAACGCCTTGGATAACAGGAACTCCTTCCTTCAGCCGAATTTTTTCGGCTTCGTGTTCCGGGTCGCCGGGAATCAGTACCGCATTTTGTCCCGGAGCAGGTTTTGTATTTCTAAATACCTGAATCCAATGATCGATTCTTTTCTTAAAGACATCCACGTCTTCGAAACCATCTATTTCCATAGCGCCGAAAAAATGACCTATTCCTTTTCCCACACTTTCTTTTGGGGGTTCTTCGAACAGAGCAAATGGCGGCGCGAAAGGACCCCAATTGGCGCCGCTGAGGACGCAAGTAAGAATGTCTACCATCGCCGATAGCGCGTAGCCTTTATGTCCACCCATCTCACGAGTTGAACCTAGCGGCAGAAGGCCACCTCCGTAGACGTCGTCCGGCTGGGTTGTAGGATTTCCCTGGCTATCAATCATCCATCCCAAAGGAACTGATTTTGCCTGTCTTTTTGCCTGTTCGATCTTACCGAACGCTACAACGCTTGTCGCGAGATCAATTACAATAGGAGGATTGTTGTAACCCGGAAAGGCGATGCTAATCGGATTCGTACCCAGTCGTCGTTCTGCGCCCCACAACGGCACGACTATCCTGGATGAATTCGTCATTGACCAGCCGATCATGTCTCTCTCCAACGCTTGCAGTGAATAATACGAGGCTATACCATAGTGATTCGTATTGCATACGCTCACCCAGCCTGAACCATGCTCTGACGCTTTATCCATGGCAATTCTATTTGCCTTTGGACCAACGACCAATCCAAGTCCGCTGTCCCCATCAACGGTAGCAACACTCTTTTTCTCGCGTACAATTTTGATCTTGGGGTTGGGGTTGATCCTTCCAATGGAGAACATGTCTACGTATGTCTTCAATCTTGCCACTCCATGTGAATCAATGCCGCGGACGTCGGCTTTTGATAGAACATCGGCCGCCTGCCATGCATCCTCTTCATTGACCTTGAAGTGCTGAAAAACTTTTGCGCAAAATTCCTTGAGGTATGTATGTGGAAATGTCGTGTATTGTGGGGCAGCCATGCTTGGAGTGTGAAATCAGAATTTGTTTTGTATGATGTTGGTATCGCTTTGAAATAAATTGGTGATCCATTCGGGCGGAATTTTGTCGAGATTTTTTACTCCGATATTCTTGAGGATTTCGCGAAGGATCTGAGGTTTATCCTTTTTCCAGACAAGGGCTCTGGTGATCCCAACCGCTTTTACTTCGCCGCCTTGTTCGAACTTGTGAACATGATAGACCCACTTGTCGTCCCATCCCATTGTTTGAAGACGCACCGTAAATTTTGTCCACAGCTTAATTGGTTTTCGATAAATGATCTTTTGTGCGCCAAGTGTAGGAGCTAATCCTTTGGGCAGTATTTCATTAAAAAGTTTTGAACGCGCAATCATTTCCCATCTAATAAGATCCATATACGCCGCATATTTAAACGCAGTCATTACACGAAACCCGTCGCAATCGAATAAACGCACGCGGAAAGTCCTTGACAGTTCTCCTTCGATGTCAACTTGTGTTTGGAATCTTCTTGCTGTAAGAATCCAAATAATACGATACCAATAATAAAACATATCTTGTTAATCGCATTAAATATCGCAGATGCGGACACATTTTCTAAAACTAACGTCTCTTTTTACTCACTAAGCGGGCTGAAGGGACCATCACGCTATTTTATAATCGTTTAACTTTTCGGATGTTTGATCTTTGCTCCATGGATCCAACAACGACTTATTTCACAGTTTTATTTGAAGACAATCATTTGCTTGTTGTCAATAAATCTGCGGGAATCCTTGTGCAGGGCGACATAACAGGAGATACTCCACTCGTTGACCTTTGCAAGCGATACATCAAAGGAAAGTACAACAAGCCCGGCGAGGTATTTCTCGGTATCGTACATCGGCTTGACCGACCTGTTAGCGGTGTCGTCGTTCTGGCGCGAACATCAAAGGCGCTGGAGCGGATGAATGCATTATTTCGGGAAAAGGAAACTACAAAAACCTATTTCGCTGTCGTCAAGAAAAAGCCGCTGCAACCTGAAGGAGTATTAATTCATTGGTTGCAGAAGGATGAAAAAAAGAACAAGACCACTGTATTTAAAAATGAGACCAAAGGGGCCTTGCGCTCAGAGCTGAGTTACAAAGTGTTGGGGACTGCTCAAGATCACTGGTTACTTGAAGTAAATCCTGTTACGGGAAGGCCGCACCAGATCAGGGTACAACTTGCTAGTATGGGTTGCGTTATCGCTGGCGATGTAAAATACGGTGCTGATAAGCCGAATGAAGATGGAAGTATATACTTGCACGCGAGAAGGCTAAGGTTTGTTCATCCTGTTAAAAAAGAGGCTCTGACTTTTGAAGCACCTCTTCCCGCGATGGGGATGTGGAAATATTTTGCAAAATTTGACTGATCTATGTCAGAACCGTCCTGGATAAAAAAACTCATGCATCGTTGGAAGCTTGGAAGTGCATTCCAGGTAGTAGTTGTTCTGGTTGTCTTTGCGTGTACCGGCTTCACAGTCCTCTTCATCAAAAAGCCAATACTTCATTTCCTTGCTGGCGAAGAAGGAGATACAATTACTGCTTCAGTCATTTACTACCTGTTGATTTTGCCGCTTTACAACGTGATATTGTTGGCTTATGGATTTTTGTTCGGACAATTCAATTTTTTTTGGGAATTCGAGAAAAGATTTTTTAACAGAATCTTTCGAAGGACAAAAAAATGAAGTTTATGCGTAGACAAAATTCCCCAACTTATATAGTTGGCATTGTGCTCTTTCTCGCATCATGCTCAACTCCCCGCTACACTTATAATTTCGATTATTATGATTATAACAGCGGACGAAAAGAATTGCCGATCACTCACACAAATGAGTCCTTGCTTAACAACAACGCCGAGCCCCTTAAACTTGACAAGAATGAACTAGTAGCTGTTACGGACCTCGATGAAAGGAAGCCTCTTCAACAATATACCGCTGGCGATATACATGCTTCAGTCACGACGCATAAAGATCTTTCAAAGACCGAAAAAAAGGAGCTCAGAAATCAGTTGAAAGAGTATGTGAAAAATCATTCGAAAAAAACGAAGTCGAGAGATGAAGTAGCCAGCGTTAATGCTACAAAACAACTGGACGACGATCTGAAACTTGCAATCATATTTGGGGCGATCGGAATTACCTTTGCGATATTGGGTGGCATCAATACAGTCTTTTGGGTAATCGGAGTAGTGGGCCTTATCGTGGGCCTTGTATTTTTTATCCGATGGATATCAACCCAGTAAGTCAAAGCCCGCTTGATGACGAACAAAAACAAGAAGGGCTGTCGTTAAGACAGCCCTTCTGCTATGAAGTATAGAAGTTATTTTTATTGCGTTACACCGGTAGCAAGAAGTATTACCTTGTTCCTTAGCACTTCCACTACGCCTCCCGTTATGCCGAGAGTCTGTGTTCCTTCTTTGGCCTTGTATTCAACTACTCCTTCTTTAAGAAGGCTGATTAACGGTGCGTGGTTATCCATCACCTGAAATGATCCATCTGCACCTGGAAAGGTCACAATGGAAACGTCGCCTTCAAAGTATTTTTTTTCAGGTGTTAAAATTTCAAGATGCATCCTGCTTTGTTAAGAATTTCAAATGAACAAGTTATCCCTTCGCTTCTGCCAGCATTCTTTCGCCTTTCTCGACCGCCTGCTCGATGCTACCCACGAGGTTAAATGCCATCTCAGGGAGGTGATCGTATTGACCATCCATAATCGCATTAAATCCTTTGATCGTGTCTTTGATGTCCACAAGAACTCCTTTAAGTCCCGTGAATGCCTCGGCAACGTGGAAAGGTTGTGAGAGGAAGCGCTGCACGCGTCTGGCGCGGTAAACAATGAGCTTATCTTCATCGGACAATTCATCCATTCCCAGGATAGCGATGATATCTTGTAATTCCTTATAACGCTGAAGAGTAAGCTTTACGCGTTGGGCGCAAGCGTAATGTTCTTCGCCAACAATTTCAGGACGAAGGATACGTGATGTGGAATCCAGAGGATCTACCGCCGGATATATACCAAGCTCAGAGATCTTACGCGATAACACGGTTGTTGCATCCAAATGGGCGAAGGTTGTTGCCGGTGCAGGGTCGGTCAAGTCATCGGCTGGCACATACACCGCCTGAACGGACGTAATCGATCCATTCTTTGTAGAAGTGATCCGTTCCTGCATAGCACCCATTTCTGAAGCAAGAGTAGGTTGATATCCCACGGCAGAAGGCATACGGCCAAGAAGAGCCGATACTTCTGAACCAGCCTGAGTAAACCTGAAAATGTTATCCACAAAGAACAGGATGTCGCGGCCTTTGCCCGTTCCATCGCCATCACGAAAATATTCAGCGACGGTAAGTCCAGAGAGCGCAACACGTGCACGTGCTCCCGGAGGCTCATTCATCTGTCCAAAGACAAATGTTGCCTTGGATTCCTTCAGCTTCTCGATATCAACCTTGGAAAGATCCCAACCTCCTGCGTGAAGTGACTTCATAAACTCTTCACCATAGTTTACAATTCCAGCTTCGATCATCTCGCGCAGGAGGTCATTTCCTTCGCGCGTCCTTTCTCCAACACCCGCGAATACCGAAAGTCCTGAATATGCCTTTGCTATATTGTTGATCAACTCCTGAATCAAAACGGTTTTGCCTACCCCGGCACCCCCGAACAACCCGATCTTACCCCCTTTTGCATAGGGCTCGATAAGGTCGATAACCTTTATCCCGGTAAATAAAACTTCAGAAGACGTAGAAAGATTTTCAAACAATGGCGCGTGACGATGGATTGGAAGAGTTGAAGTCCCCTTTGGCTGGGCAATACCGTCGATCGCGTGTCCCACCACATTAAAAAGACGTCCTTTTATATCTTCTCCAACTGGCATTTGAATAGCCGAACCAGTGTCAGTCACTTTCATTCCTCGCACAAGTCCCTCGGTAGCTTCCATGGAAATGGTACGAACGCGGTCTTCACCAAGATGCTGTTGGCATTCCAGTACAACCACGGTGCCGTCGCCTTTTGTTACTATGAGAGAATCGAGGATGTTGGGCAATTTTGCCCCCTCTCCGTCGAACGCTACGTCCACTACCGGGCCAATTACCTGTGTGATCTTGCCAATATTTGCCATTTGCTGTGTGTTTTGAAATTAGGTGCTAAAAATCGACCGCAAAAGTAGCCGTTTAGGGACGAAGTACAAAGGCCAAGCGCGATTTATTGACGCTGTTTTTACTACTAAATCGCGGCTTTTTTGACCTGACAAGAGCTATGCGACATTAAGTACAATTCGGAAGGTTGTACCCTGATTTTCCTCGGATGACTTCACGAAAATTTTGCCATCATGGTAAGTTTCAATAATTCTTTTCGCCAGGGTCAGTCCAAGGCCCCATCCTCTTTTTTTGGTGGTAAATCCAGGTCGGAAAACATGGTCGATTTTCGAACGGGGGATGCCTTTGCCGGTGTCGGAAATGTCAATAAAGATCTTTCCTTCGTTTCCCCTCAGGATCTTGATCGCAATCGTGCCCGTATTGCCCATTGCATCCACGGAATTCTTTGAAAGATTTTCAATTACCCATTCAAACAACGGGGCGTGAACATTAGCGAAAATATTCTCCGACAACGTGAATACCTCCATTTTTACTCTGGACGATACCCGAGGTCTCAGGTAGTTGACAACATTGTTAATGAGGTGCACAATATTCTCCTTTTTCAGAGCGGGGACGGACCCAATACTCGAGAAACGCTCTGTGACAATACGAAGCTTTTGAATATCTTTTTCCAATTCCTCCACCATTCCCTTTTGCTTCATATCCGGGTCGTCCCTGATCACTTCAACCCAGGCCATGAGGGATGACAACGGTGTGCCTAGTTGATGCGCGGTTTCCTTTGCTAGCCCCACCCATACCCGGTTTTGCTCCGCCGCTTTGGAATAATTAAAAGCCAGGTAGGCGATAAAACCAAATATTGCAATAACAGACAGCTGGATGTATGGATAGGCGATTAGTTGTTTCAACAAAAAGGAATTCTTGTAATAGATGAACTGAGTCCCGAAAACTTCCCCTGTCTGGGGGTCGCGTAACGTAACTGTAATTGGCTCGTAGGTTTGCGACATTAGCTTTAACTCGTTTTTTAGAAAGGTATCCTTCCTTCCGTCGGTCCAGTTTTCTTGCACCTCCACATTCCTTGACGCTAACACTCTGCCTTTGTCCGTCACCTGAATGATCGGTATAGAGTTGTTTTGAAAAAGAATTTCCTGAGCGATAAAATTCACATCTCCCGAATCGTCGCCGTTAGCGGTATATTCTATTGCCTTGGCATAGAGCTGCACTTGCTGTCGTTCGCGTTCTTTTAATTGGTCGACAAGAATATTTGTGTAATAAATCGATCCAATACTTATCACCACAGAAGCAACCAGCACCACCCATTTTATATTGGAATTGTTCTGATAAAAATCCAGGGATGGTATAGGCGCCTTCTTGCTCATGGGATGAATACTGTCCGTTCAAGTTGGAACGGACTGAAGATAAACTGCTCACTCTTTCAATACGAAAGTTAATTAAAAAACCGGATGGACTTCATCCGGTCTTTTTCAAGTTTTCAGTATACAGATCCACGAGTTCAACCTTTCATCATGAACCATTTCGCCATAACCTTGTAATTTATCTTTGTACCATGCATAAGAATACCTACCCGGTAAATTCTTGCCGCGACCCACGTTGTGAACATAAAGCCCGCGATAAGGGAGACCATCGAAAGCAGCAGCTGCCAGGTGGGCACGCCGAATGCGATACGGCCCATCATCGCAATCGGGGAGGTGAATGGAATGATGGACAGCCATACACTAATTGGACCATGGGGATCGTCAAGGATGAATGTAAATAATCCAAAGTAAGAGATGAGCATTGGGATTGTTATTGGGAACATGAACTGTTGAGCTTCCGCAGGACTATCGACAGCTGACCCAACGGCCGCGAACAGCGCCCCATACAATAAGTATCCGCCAAGAAAATAAAAGAGGAAGTTGAAGATGACAAATCCAAAAGGAATTTGACCCAAAAGCTTCAGGACTTCCATCATATCCTGGTTTTGCATGGCAGGATTTTGTTGACTCATTTCATTCATCATTTGTTGTTGTGGCATTTCAAGTCCGAAATACCCCAGCACCACTGAAGTAAGAGTTGAGATCAGCACAATCCAGATAAGAAACTGCAGCAAGCCAACAGAAGCTAGTCCGACTATTTTTCCCATCATCAGCTGGAATGGCTTTACTGAGGAGACAATGACCTCGACAACCTTGCTGGTCTTTTCCTCGATGATGCCTTGCATGATCTGTGCACCATAAATGAATATGAACATGTACATCAGGATGCCACCTGCCATGCCGACGATGAACAACACTTTGGAGTCTGAGCTCTTCTCAAGGCCTTCATCAGACATATTAATGCTTTGAATAGAAACATCAGTTTTAAGGCTGTCGAGCATCCGCTGATCGATGTTGAATTTTTGCATTTTCAACTCCCTGATGCGATTCGATAGCATGTATTCAATGTCCCCGATTTCCTTAGGGCTTGGATTTACTTTTGTGTAAAGCGAAATACCTTTAGGATGGGCCAGATCAAAGCGAGGGATGTGCAGCAATCCATAACTGCTGTTATCTTCCTGGAACGCCCGTTTGGCGATGTTTACGTCGACATCAAATTTCTTGAACCTAAACTTAGATGAGTCGGGGACAAAAAATCCGCTATCATCAACATAATAAATAGTTTCTTTATCTGCATTCTTTTTTTGCTCCATGGCCACATAGACGAGGATTGCCATGATGGCCGGAAAGATGAGAGGCAATAATATGGTTGCTATAAGAAAGGATTTTTTCTGCACGCGGTTGAGGAATTCACGTTGGATGATCAGCAATATTTTATTCATGACGACCTCCTTTCACCAGACTGATAAAGATTTCGCTCATGGTCGGAATTTTTTCGATAAAGCTATGGACCTCCGTTAACGCTGTCAAATCACGGATGAGCAGATTCGGCGAAGTACCGTCATTAACCCTCACTACGGATTTGTAAAATGAGTCCTCCACGTTCCGTTGTTCAATGACTTCATAATTCGGAGAAGAAAAATTAAAAGATCCCTTATGCTCTACCCAGTAGGTATTAGTCCTGTATGTTTCCTTAACCTGTTTCTTCGACCCCTCTAGTATCTTTTTTGATTTATCGATGAGCGCAATGTAGTCGCACAGGTCCTCGACGGTTTCCATGCGGTGCGTTGAAAAGATTATCGTGCATCCTTTCTCCTTCAGCTCCAGTATCTCATGCGTTATAATTTGGGCATTGACAGGGTCAAAACCAGAAAATGGTTCATCGAGAATGATCAGCCTGGGCTCATGCATAACCGTGCTAATAAACTGCACTTTCTGCGCCATACCTTTGCTGAGGTCCTCGACTTTTTTGTTCCACCATTCAGTGACGTCAAATTTCTTTACCCATGCTTTACTTTTTTCTACAGCATCTCTGCGGCTAAGACCCTTGAGTCGTGCAAGGTATATAAGTTGCTCTCCAACTTTCAATTTTTTATACAAACCACGCTCTTCCGGCAGATAACCAATTGTTCCAATATGTTTTTGCTGGAGTCGCTCTCCGAAAATGGAAATCTCCCCACTGTCCGAATTGATGATCTGATTGATGATCCGGATAAAGGTGGTCTTGCCTGCTCCGTTTGGTCCAAGTAATCCAAAAATGGTTTGGGCCGGAATAGTCAGAGTGACGTTGTCTAGCGCTAAATGATTTGTATAACGTTTGGTTACATTCTTGGCGGTTAATGCTTCCACAGTTGAATTGGATTTGACAGCAAATTAGTGTCAAAAGATAGGAAGGAATTACAAAAATGTGAGATTGGAAATATGTTATTCTTGAAACACAATGTTTCCCATAGAAACATCGAGATCAAAGATCAACGCGTTCTTTGCGTTTTTGGAATACGCAGCGTTGGCAAAAGTGTTTTCCGCGACCTTTTTCAAGCTTGAAGGAACTTTCACACTGCACAACCATGAATCCTGAATTTTTACAAGAACCGGGCTGTCATTGTTTGGAAGAATGATGGTGAGATTTCCCGCACCCACACTACCCTTAATCTTATTGCCGACAAGTGGTTTGTTGCTGAAGTCGAGCGTCATATTTCCAAAACCGACGTCAGCCATGACAAAATGAGTCCTCGAAAGATTGAGATTCTTAACGTTCACAGACCCGAGGTCAACCTTTACAAAGAAGGTATCCATATCGATCTGATTCTCCAAAGCAGAATAATATCCTACGTTCACGTCCGCGCTACCCGTACTTATTTTGAGATTTTTCACTGCAAGACCGGAGAGATCGATGTTGGCATTTCCGACGCCGTAGTTAAACTCGAGAAAATATGGCTTTCCGTCTGTGAGATACATTTTCCAAAGTTTGTCGCTGGATTCCTTTTCTGAAGCTCCAAAAAAACGGGTGGAAATTGTCTGGCTTAGGCCTTCAGAATGGACTTCTTCAAGATTAAGGAAGACTTCACAGGTCTTTCCTTTCACTTCCTTTCGGAAGTTATGGGCATAAGATGCCTCTGTCTGATTGCTAAAAACGTTGAGAATTTCGGGATTATTACTGGGTTTTATATAACAATTCCCGCTATTGGCCTTTACGCAGAGCCTGATATTTTCGCAAGCCGGCGAATCCTCGACCGTGAATTGCTTCTTAATCTGCCCCAATGCCAAACCCACTATTGCAATCCCGCAACCTGTTAACCAAATCTTTCTCTGCATGACGAATATTTACGGCCAAACCTACCCGAGGTTTTCATTGTGTAAGTTTTACGCTCAAAACGTAGAAAAAGCCTCGCCTAATCTGAATTAAACGAGGCCGGCAATAATTTGTTTATAGAATTTTATTAATTGAAAAACTCTTTCATTCGCTCGAAAAAGCCCTTTTCGTTGGCGTCGGGATGAGGTTCGAAGTTTTGAGAGCCCCGGAAGCTTTCCAGCTTAACCCTTTCCTCTGGCGTAAGCTTTTTTGGAGTCCAAACATTTACATAAATGAGCTCGTCTCCGACCTCGAATCCATTGATGTCTTTTAAGCCTTTTCCACGCAACCGAAGTATCTTTCCACTCTGTGTGCCAGGGTCGATCTTGATTTTTACCTTGCCATTTATGGCGGGAACTTCTACAGATGTTCCTACCGCTGCGTCGATAAAGCTTATATAAAGGTCATAAACTAAATTGTTTCCATCGCGCTTAAGGAATCGGTCCTCCTGTTCTTCGATCAGAATCAATAAATCACCGGCGATGCCACCACCGGGTGCCTCATTACCTTTACTAGACATTGACAATTGCATTCCATCTGCGACGCCAGCTGGAATTTTCACAGATAAAACTTCTTCACGTGAAACGAGGCCGGAGCTATCCACTCCATTTGGTCTTTTTTCTATTACTTGTCCGGAGCCATCGCATGCAGGACAGGTACTTGCAGATACCATCTGCCCGAGCATAGTGTTTACAACCTTACGAATTTGTCCTGAACCCTGGCAGGTTGTACAGGTTTTGAAGGTTACGCCCTCGGCTCTGACAAGTCGGTTTACTTTTATTTTTTTCTCGACACCATTCGCAATTTCCTCAAGCGACAGTTTCAGTTTGATGCGAAGATTTGACCCCTTTCGCTGACGCCGTCCGCCTCTTGTTGATCCTCCAAAGAAACTTTCGAACGGACTTCCTCCGCCACCAAAGATATCTCCAAACTGGCTGAAGATATCTTCCATGTTCATCTCATGACCACCTCCATGGCCATTGCCGGCCCTCGCATGACCAAAGCGATCGTACTTAGCGCGCTTATCCGCGTCGCTTAATATTTCATATGCTTCGGCTGCCTCCTTAAATTTTTCTTCGGCTTCCTTGTTATCCGGATTTTTGTCCGGGTGAAATTGAATAGCCACCTTCCGATAGGCTTTCTTTATTTCTTCGGGAGTTGAGGATTTGCCTACGCCCAATATTTCGTAATAGTCCCTCTTTGTTGACATGTAGTGTTATGATTGAAATAATGCTGCTGCGGGTTATTTACTTCCTACAACAACCTTTGCATGGCGTATTACTTTATCGTTTAATAAATATCCATTCTCAACAACGTCTACAATCTTTCCCTTCATTGCGTCATCTTCCACAGGTATCTGGGTAATGGCTTCGTGAAGTTCGGCATCAAACTCAGAACCCGGTTTCAGTTCCATCACTTTAACTCCGGCCTGGTCCAACGTTTTTTTGAACTTGTTGTAGATAAGAAAAAAACCTTCTAGGTCTTTGTCGTCCTTCGCTTTGAAAGATTTTGCAGCACGTTCGAAATCGTCCGCCACGGGAAGTAGTGTCTTGATGAGTTGCTCGTTGGCGGACTGAATCATCTCAAGCTTTTCCTTCGCCGTTCTGCGCCGGAAATTTTCAAACTCGGAATAGAGCCTTATAAATTTGTCTTTTTGTTCAGCGATCTCAGCCTGAAGTTTCTGGAGCTCGTTGACCTGCGCCTCCTCGGCACCTGTCGCGGTTTCTGAAGATGCTGCCACATTTTCCGCACTTTCGCCGTTGTCAGAAATTATTTCTTCGTTTTGATTCATTTTTATGTGCTTTTATAACGGAAGTCCAGTCATTCAGACCAGAAATTGAACTAGGGGCAAAGGTCAACAATTTTGCCAAAGGTTTGAAAGTGTCAAACTGGCACTGTTCTACGAATTATTATCAAAATTAGTGGAGATTCTGCCAGATCAGGTCTTTTAGATCGATTAACCCCTGGTTGGTGACAGCTGAGATAAATGTTGAAGGGATAACTTCCGGTAGTTCTTTTCGAATTGCTGCCTTCAGTTCGTCATCAAGCATATCGGATTTTGATATCGCGAGAATCCTTTTCTTGTCGAGCAGCTCTGGATTGTATTTGCTGAGCTCATTCAACAGGATTTCGTAATCATTTTTGATATTGTCAGAATCAGCGGGTATTAAAAAAAGTAACAACGAATTTCTTTCGATATGTCGAAGGAATCGAAGGCCTAATCCTTTACCCTCAGCAGCGCCCTCGATTATTCCAGGAATATCTGCCATCACGAACGACCTATCGTCGCGATAAGATACAACGCCCAGATTAGGCGTAAGCGTTGTGAACGGGTAATCTGCTATTTTTGGTCTTGCTGCCGACATCGCGGAGAGCAGTGTAGATTTGCCGGCGTTAGGAAATCCAACCAATCCTACATCAGCAAGAAGTTTGAGTTCCAGAATAATCCATTCTTCGATACCAGACTCTCCAGGCTGGGCATGTTGTGGAGCTTGGTTAGTGGCTGTTGCAAAGTATGCATTACCTCTTCCGCCCCTTCCACCAGGTGACAGAACGTATTCTTTACCATCTTCAGTAATCTCGAACAAAACTTCATTGTTCTCGGCGCGGCGGGCAACAGTTCCAAGTGGAACATCAAGAATCTCATCCTTACCTGACGCGCCAGTCCTGTCCTGTTCTTCGCCTTTGTTGCCGTCAGTAGCAACGACGTGCTTTCGATATCGAAGGTGAAGAAGCGTCCATAGCTGCGAATTGCCGCGAAGTATAACGCTCCCACCGCGTCCACCGTCACCACCATCTGGGCCACCGTGTTGCACAGCCTTTTCGCGATGAAAATGTAAATATCCCGCACCACCATGGCCGGAGCGCGAGCAGAATTTAACGTAGTCGATGAAGTTTGGAGAAGCCAATAGTAGAGGCTTTATAGTTTATTTCAATTGTTTGATTAAATGTTATTGAAGCAACAGGCTTTTGTCTACCTCGCGGCATAGATTGGCAAAAATGTTATCGATTTCGCCGACGCCAACTACCGAGGCGTATTTTCCTAGTTTCTTATAGTAGTCGCCAACAGCAACTGTCTCTGCTTTGTAGACCGAGATTCGATTGGCTATGACTTCGGGCTTGGCATCGTCGGGACGATTCTCTTTGATTGCTCTTTCCGCCAGACGCTTCTTGAGCTCGTCCTCCGGAACATTAAGCTCAATCAATACTTTGATCGGTGCATTCCTGGACGCGAGCAGTTTGTCTAACGCCTCTGCTTGCGGAGTTGTTCTGGGAAATCCATCGAAAATAATTCCATTAATCTTACCGCTGGAATTAATCTTATCATCCACCATATCAATAACTACCTTGTCGGGAACGAGGTTTCCTTTTGTCATATATTCCTGCGCAAGTTTCCCAAGCGGAGTTCCTTCTTTGAGATGTTTTCGGAAAAGATCGCCAGTTGATATGTGGGTTAGTGAATACTTCTCAATGAGTTTTGCACTTTGAGTGCCCTTTCCTGCGCCCGGAGGACCGAATAAAATTAGATTGATCATGAACAGAACGTTAAAGTATTGAGAGTCCTTTGAAGAAGAAAATTTTCACAGGTGACGAAGATAATGAATGAGGTATGATTTATACATAGTGCCATCTGAAAATTACTCAATTGATTGATAGATATCCTCCAGGTTTCGTCCGAGCCCATCGTAATCTAAACCGTACCCTACTACGAACTCATTATCAATATCGAAGCCGACATATTTGACTTCAATCATTTTTTCTCGCGCAGGTTGTTTTCTCAATAACGCCACCACCTCCACCGATTTCGCACCGAGGCTTTGCAACTCTTCCACGATTTTTTGCAACGTGAGCCCTGTGTCAACAATATCCTCGATGATAACAATATGTTGATTGAACAAACTTTCCTCAAGCCCGATCAATGTTTTCAACTGGCCGGAGCTGGTCGTGCCAGCATAGGATGAAACTTTAACAAAAGAAATTTTGCTTGGAGGCGTGATTTGTTTCATGAGATCCGACGCAAACATGAATGATCCATTGAGAATAGGCACAAAGATCGGTGACTTGTCTGCGTAATCCTCATTTATCCGCCCGGCCAACAACGTCACTTTTTGTTGCACCTTGCTTTTGGCGATAAATTTTTTGAATGACAGATCTTTGATCTTCATGAACTTTCCTGATCACTTTGGGAGTGCAAAAATAGCAGAATATTAATTACGACCGTAAATATCCTTTCTATTCACTCTCTCACGGGATTATACCGATAATGCCCTGTAATGCGATAGGTAAATAAACAATCAGTCTTTTCCTGCCCATTGCCAATGTTATGTACGACCAGGTGCCGTATGTTATCGGCGGACCTTTCTTTGATTACAATGCCGATGTGCGCAATTCCTTTTCCAAGGTCCCAGGTTACGATATCGCCGGGCGTATAATCATCTGGAATACTCGTCGGTTTTAATGACGCGCCATGGCGACTAAAGAATGTTCTTAAGTTCGGAACTCTTCGATGATCAATATTCTTGTCCGGCTTCTTAAGTCCCCAGTCTTTTGGATAAATGCTGAAATTCCGCACCATATCTTCATGAACCTTTTCTTGAAGATCTGTCCCCATTTTTCGGTATGCTCTGATGACGACGTCAGTGCAAACACCTTTGTTTGCCGGTACATCTCCATTTGGGTAATCGATAACAAAGTATGACGGGTCATATTGCACCCGATCTTGAGTCAACTGAACTGCAGCATCAGAAAGTTTTATGAAAAAACTGTCCTGCGTGTAGGTATAGAGTAGTACAGCTAGAGCAATCCTGAAAAGCATTGTCTAGTATACGTCATTTGTCGCAAAGTTATTTTTGCGGTACATCCACTGGCCCTGTGTAAAATCGGGGAATTCCACTGTTTCGCCGCCAAGCCGGATCGATGTCTCAGAGAGGGGAGTTATAGCGCTCCATGTTACAGCATCGTATACATCCTGAGGCGTGTTCGTCTTTAATTTTACTGCTTCGACGAATGCGTTCAACACAAACCAGTCCATTCCCCCATGCCCTGCGCCGGCCGCATCATTCCCATATTTTTTCCAAAGAGGGTGATCGTATTTTTCCAGCCATCCCGTTGCTTCGTCCCATTCATGTGGTTTCTTGCTCTGACCCTCTATATAGATCGAGTTATTTACATCCATCCAGATTCCCTTAGTACCTTGAACGCGAAAGCCTAACGAATACGGCCTGGGAAGATTCGTATCGTGTTGTAAAAGAATTGTTTCATTATTGGCTGTTTTGATCATCGTCGTCACAACATCTCCCAACTTAAAATTGACTTTTGCGTTGGGGTGGTTTTCGCCGCCCTTTTTGACGATAAATTCATGCAGGCCCTTAGACTTTGTCGAATATGAAACGAGCTCCGTCAATCGATTTCCTCTATTAATGTCGATCATCATAGCTACCGGACCTATGCCGTGAGTAGGATACAGGTCACCGTTACGGTTTACCGAATGCAATGTTCGCCAGCTGGCTTCCGAAAACCCTTTCTCCCCAAATTCGACACCGCCACCGTAAGCTTGTTTCCCGTCATTGAATTTTACTTCCCTCAGGTCATGCTGATAGCCGCCCTGCAAATGAACGATCTCTCCAAGTATGTTTTGCCTGACCATATTGAGCACTGCCATCACATCCCTGCGATAACAAACATTTTCAAGCATCATAAGAGGCATTCCCGTTTCTTCAGAAGCATGGACGAGTTGCCAGCATTCTTCAACCGTCATACCCGTGATCACTTCACATCCCACGTATTTTTTTGCGTGCATGGCATCAAGGCACATAACAGTATGCAATTCCCACGGAGTGGCTATGATCACTGCGTCGATATTCTTGTTTTCTAAGAGCTTCTTGTACCCCTGTGGACCATCAATTATGATCTGTGGCATTGGCTTGCCTGACTTTTTGATGAGGTCCTTGCTCATGTCGATCATTCGTTGCTGCACATCGCAAATTGCGACCACTTCAACATCATTTCGTCGGAGAGCAAGATCGAGATGGTTCTGCCCGCGTAATCCAACTCCGATAAATCCAAGTCGTACTTTCGTTTCGGCATCTTTGCCTAAAAGAATCGTGGAAGGAAGAATAGAGATTCCCGCGGTGGCGATTGTTGCTTTTAAAAAATCTCTTCGTGTCGTGATTGTTGTTTTCATTGCAAAAGCATTTGAGTCGTTAAATCTATAATTACAAGTCTTTCATTAGCCAACTATATAAGTCGATCATTGACTTAATGTCGTGCCTATGAACTTTTTCGTGTGGAGTATGAGGATTTTGTTCAGGTGCTCCCACGAAACACCAGTCAAAAGGGTATGGCGATGTTTGTAGCTCACGGCCATCACTTGAACCACTGCCCTCCACTTCAAGTTGATGGTCTACTTTTCTTTTTCTAGCGATGTCAATTATGCGCTGGACGTAACCTTTCCTCGGAATATTTCTATCCCGCATAGAGATTGCCACACCTTTTCCAGGCTCGACGCCATCAGAGATCCACGTGATATCGGAGATAAGCGCCTGCCTGATGTTCCAGGTTTCATAGATGTGTTTTGCAAGGTAAGGAACCGATCCCCCACCGTGCTCTTCCCAACAGCTGAAAACGATCACGCCATCTTGTAATTTTTCAGCAACCTTAAGTGAGTTGTATATTCCCAATCGGTTATCCAGGTATGCGGATTGTATGAAGTTTTTATTTTCTCTGAAATCAATTTTATAGGTAAGCTCAGTTCCACGTTCTATTTGTCGGTCAAATTTATAGAACGCGTGATTTTCCTTATCATATTCCAACTCGCATTCAATAGGTCCAAGGCTATCTTCTCCGACCAGCTTTGTTCCCATTTCAGCATCGGGGCTTCCGATGGGAAGCAATTGATTGAAGTATCGAACGGTAAAGCCGATGCTGTCCATGTGTGCGAAGACAGCAGTGCGTGGTTTACCAAAGCGAAGAATAACACATTCCTGAAATTCGTCACCTTCAATAATTTCCGGTTTAACCTTCCATTTCTTTTTATGTTTTTGGATGTACTCCAACAGGAACTCCTTCACCGCGATTTCATTTCCGGATGGTGCGTGCACCCCGCACAGGTCTTTCAGAAGTTTTGTATCAATCATTAAAATTTGATAAAAATCATTATAGTGAGTCCATCACTTTCAAACTGCGATTTGCTAGTTCTTCCCACAACTTTATTCTAAATTTTGGTTAGAAAAAAGTGTACACTATGCTTTTCAACTTAAGTGAGCAAAATTCGATAGCAAACCATTTTGTGGCAGAGCTAAGGGATTTGACTCTTCAAAAGGACCGGCTGCGATTCAGGAAGAATGTGGAACGACTGGGCCAGATTATGGCGTATGAGATATCGAAGAAGCTTCCGTACGGGCGAAAGACCGTTGAGACCCCATTAGGAACTTCGATGACTTCACTGATGGAAAAGGGCCCAATTTTAATAACTGTGATGCGTGCTGGACTGCCTTATTTTCAAGGGTTTCTCGATTTTTTTGACAAATGCGATTGTGGGTTTATAGGTGCGTATCGGAGAGAGGACGGACACGATGACGTGATAATTAATCTGGACTACCTGGCCGCCCCTTCTATCGATAACCGGGATGTGATACTTATTGATCCAATGCTTGCTACGGGCCATTCCTTTGTCCGCTCGGTCGACGCTTTATCTAAACACGGGAAACCATCACACATTTATATTGCGTCCCTTGTTTCTGTGTCTGAGGGAATCTCATACATTGCCGCTAATGTAAAGGCTGAACACTCTATATGGACATGCGCAGTTGATGAGAGATTGAATGAACAATTTTATATCGTTCCCGGATTGGGTGATGCGGGTGATCTTTGTTTTGGCGAGAAGATTTGATAACTATCAACTATTATGTGGGAAGAGATCCTGAAAGCAATACCTGTATATCTTTCCTCGATGCTCAAATTTATTTTTGGACCCCTTGGAGGTTACGCTGTTGGTTTAGAGCTGGTGACGACAATTCTTGCGACGGTTGCGGGTATGATGACCGTTGTCCTTTCTTTCACCTATGCAGGTAGCTGGCTTCGTGACAACGTGATTCACAGGTTCTTTGGGAAGCGAAAAAAATTTTCAGAGAGCAGCCGCAAGTTTGTAAGGATTTGGAAGAAGTATGGCCTCGTTGGCGTTGCTGCGTTGACGCCTATATTTCTGACGCCAATCGGCGGTTCGATACTTGCCGTTAGTTCTGGAAGCCCAAAGGAAAAGATCATCTTGTTTATGTTTGTCAGTGCGTCAGTGTGGGCCGTGATCTTCAGCGTTGCTGTCTACTTTTTCGGCAATGAATATCTGCCGGATTTTGTAAAGTAGGTCAGATTGTTTCCTCGTCAGGTAACACTTCAATGTCGCGGATAAGAACCTTTCTCGCGATTGCCTGCCCGGTCTTGGTCGCGGCCAATCCACCCATTGCCGTCTCCTTATATCGAGTCTCCATGCTGGCACCGATCTCTCCCATCGCTTCGATCACTTCATCGACAGGAATCACACTGCTTACGTTCGCGAGAGCGATCTGAGCAGAGCTGTTCGCAATAGCAGCAGCACTCGCATTTCGCACAACACATGGGACTTCAACCAGTCCTGCCACAGGGTCGCAGACCAATCCCAGCATACACTGTACAGTGATGGCTACCGCATTGAAGATCTGATCTATGTTACCATCAAGACAATGGATGATGGATCCCGCCGCCATGGCTGCCGCCGTTCCAGTTTCTGCCTGACAACCTCCAACTGCACCGGCAATCGAAGCTTTTTGTTCCATGATCAATGCAATGCCTGCAGCGATGAGCATAGCCTCAATTATTTTCTCGTCGTCGATCTGATGTATTTCCTGAAGCGTGAACAAAACACCAGGCATAATCCCACTCGCCCCCGCCGTCGGAGCCGCCACGATCCGCCCCATGCAAGAGTTTACTTCTTTTGCAGCAAGTGCGCGAGCGATGAGATCTTGAAATTCCCTGGACAAGACAGCCTTTGGGAAATTATAAACTTTCTTGGCTCCGTTGTCGATCATTCCTGATCGCGAAGTCATGTTTTCTTCAAGGCCGGTCTTAACAGCTTCCATCATGACCTGCCATGCATTCCTCAAGCCTTTGATAGTATCCTCTCTTCCGCGGTCTTTCTGTGCCTGTTCATACTCCAGCACTGAATCGCTAAGTGAAAGCTTGTGTTGTTCACAGTAAATTTTCCAACCCTCGAATGAGTCAAACAGAAAAGACATAACCTTGTTGTTGCAGCTGCAAAGTTCCTTCACTTTTTCTGCATTTCAAACGTTTGAAAGGTCTTTGATTGTTCGTCCATTCCTTTTTTTCAAATTCTGTCAAAAGTTCTTCATTACTTTGAAAACAAGCATTCATCACATGAAACGGTTGATCAAACACCTCTTTTTGATATTTAACTCATTACTATCATTTGCTGTACTGGCCCAGGTAGATGAAGATGGGATCAGGCAAATTTTCGAGAAAGAACTGCGCGAAGGCAATGCCTATCAATGGCTGGAAGAACTTTCGACTAAGGTCGGGCCGCGATTAAGTGGTTCGTCCGGCGCAAAATTGGCTGTTGAATGGGCAAAAAGGGAGCTGGAACCGGTATCGGACTCAGTTTGGCTACAGCCGGTAATGGTCCCGCAGTGGGTACGCGGACAAAAAGAAATAGCACGGATCAAAAAATCCAAGTCAGAGTTGAATGTTTGTGCGTTAGGCGGTTCTGTTGGAACTGGTCCAGGTGGCGTAACCGGCGAAGTGGTGGAAGTGAAAAGCCTGGAAGAATTGAAACAATTGGGTGAAAAGGAGATCAGGGGCAAAATAGTTTTTTTCAATCGTCCAATGGATCCTGCCAGGATCCACACATTTGCTGCGTATGGAGGAGCCGTTGACCAACGCGGTTCAGGACCGTCTGAAGCAGCGCGCTTTGGGGCGATTGGCGCTATTGTGCGTTCTATGGGATTAAACTTGGAAGATTATCCGCACACGGGCGGACTCATATACGATGTGTCGCTTCCGAAAATCCCGGCTGTTGCAATAAGTACAAAACATGCCGACCTGCTAAGCAGAAGTCTAAAAGATAACAAACACCTTCAATTCTATTTTGAGACGCATTGTGAGACCTTACCAGACGTTGAGTCCTTTAATGTGATCGGTGAGTTGAAAGGCTCTGAATACTCTGATGAAATTATCGTAGTTAGCGGGCACCTCGATTCGTGGGACCTCGGTCAGGGAGCACACGATGATGGTGCGGGGGTTGTTCATTCAATGGAGGTATTGAGATTGTTCAAAGTGTTGGGAATTAAACCGAAGCGTACGATCCGCGTGGTGCTCTTTATGAATGAAGAGAACGGCCTTCGTGGGGGAATAGAGTATGCGCGTCAGGTAGAATTGAAAAAAGAAAAACACGTGGCCGCCATAGAATCTGATCGCGGAGGTTTTACTCCGAGAGGTTTTTCTATGAGCTGCAAAGAGAGTGTAAGAGAGAGAATCAAGAGCTGGAAGCCATTATTGGAGGGATATGGGCTGACAGATTTTGACCAGGAAGGAGGAGGTGCAGATATTGGACCGCTATCGCCGTTTGGTGTTCCTTTAATAGGCTTTTTGCCCGACTCTCAACGTTACTTCGACTACCATCACACTGCTGTCGACACAATAGATAAAGTAAGCAAGCGTGAACTTGAATTGGGTGCCGCATCGATAACTGCACTGGTGTATCTTATCGACAAGCACGGTCTGGAATAGGGCGACTGCTTCCGCACAACACTCAAATAAAAAAGGATCGCCCATGACTTAGAGGACGATCCTTCTTGCTTTTCGTATTCCCCGGATCAAACCGAAGCAGTTTCTTCGCTTTTTGAATATTCCTCAAGAGGCAAACAGCTGCATACAAGATTACGGTCGCCATATGCATTATCGACACGGTTGACGGCCGGCCAGAACTTGGTTTCTTTTACAAAAGGCAACGGGTAGGCCGCCTTTTGACGGCTGTACGGCCTATTCCATGCGTCGGCAGTTACAACGGCTGCCGTATGCGGAGAATGTTTCAGGACGTTGTTTTCTTTGTCCGCCTTTCCTTCCTCAACTTCACGGATTTCATTGCGTATTTCTATCAGTGTTTCGATAAAGCGGTCAAGTTCTTCCTTTGGTTCGCTTTCTGTCGGCTCGATCATTAACGTGCCAGCTACTGGAAATGATACTGTCGGAGCGTGAAAGCCATAGTCCATTAGACGTTTTGCAATGTCTTCTACTTCTATGCCGGATTTTTTAAAGTCGCGACAGTCAACGATCATTTCATGTGCGCACCGCCCGTTCGTGCCGGTATAAAGGATCTTGTAATGGCCATTAAGACGTTCCTTTATATAATTTGCGTTGAGTATTGCATTGATGGTTGCATTCTTTAGACCAGCTGCACCCATCATGGAAATGTAGGCATACGAAATGGTAAGAATACTTGCGCTACCCCATGGCGCCGAAGACACAGCGTGTATTGCTTTCTTTCCCCCGGTTTTTACCAGAGTATGTCCTGGCAAATAAGGTATTAGCTTTTCGTTGCAACAAATTGGTCCCATGCCGGGGCCACCGCCACCGTGCGGTATACAAAATGTTTTGTGAAGGTTTAAATGACAAACATCAGCGCCAATGTTCGCCGGAGATGTGAGACCAACCTGAGCATTCATATTTGCTCCGTCCATATAGACAAGGCCACCATTCTCATGAATAATTCCGCATATGTCCGTGATAGATTCTTCAAATACGCCGTGAGTTGACGGATATGTAACCATCAAACAGGAAAGTTTTTCCTTGTATTGTTCTGCTTTTGCTTTAAGATCGGCAACATCGATCTTTCCTTCTTCATCAGACTTCACTACCACTACTTCCATGCCCGCCATCACTGCACTTGCAGGGTTTGTTCCATGGGCAGAAGCAGGAATCAATGAGATGTTTCTATGAAATTCGCCGCGGTCCCGATGATACGCACGGATGACCATCAGGCCTGCGTATTCTCCCTGTGCGCCACTGTTAGGCTGAAGTGAAACACCTGAAAAACCTGTTATCTCTTTCAATGCATCTTCAAGAGCTGTGATCATCTCCTGATAACCAACCGTTTGCTTGGATGGTGCAAAGGGATGAATATTTCCCAGCTCGGGCCACGTCACCGGAATCATTTCTGATGTAGCGTTCAGCTTCATTGTACATGATCCAAGAGCGATCATCGAGTGGACCATGGATAGATCTTTATTCTCCAACCGCTTGATGTAACGCAACATTTCATGTTCGGAATGATGCAGGTTGAATACCGGATGCGTGAGATACGCTGACTTTCTAATTAGCGAAGAAGGCCATTTTATTTCCTGGCCGTTTACTGAAACGTTACCTGCCGTTCCGTATCCTGCTGCGGCAAAGATCTCCAGGATAACATTTAGATCTTGTGATGAAGTTATTTCGTCAAGCGCGATTCCAACGTGATTATCTTCAAAGTAACGGAAGTTCACCTCGCGTTTGAGGGCTTCCTTTGCAATAACCTTCTTGTCCTTTACAGCAACTTTAAGCGTATCAAAGTAATTCTCGTTCACTTGTTTCACGCCTGCTGCTTTCAGCGCCATATCAAGTGTTATTGCGAGGCCGTGAATTCTACCTGCAATTTTTCTTAATCCCTCCGGTCCATGGTATACTGCATACATTCCAGCCATTACCGAAAGCAACACCTGTGCTGTGCAGATATTTGAAGTAGCTTTTTCACGACGTATGTGTTGTTCACGCGTTTGCAATGCCATACGATATCCAGGATTTCCGGAAGCATCGACCGACGCTCCTATTATCCGGCCTGGCATTTGCCGCTTGAAATCATCCCTGGTGGCAAAGAAAGCAGCGTGAGGGCCACCAAAACCCATAGGCACACCGTAGCGCTGGCTACTTCCCACAACAACGTCAGCTCCCATTTCACCAGGCGATTTCATGAGCAACAGACTCATAAGGTCGGTGCCCATCACGATGAATACTTCCTTTTCGTGCGCGCTTGTTGCAAAGGAGGTGTAATCACTTATTGCGCCGTTGCTGTCGGGATTTTGTACGTACACAGCAAACAAAGAGGGATCCGAAATATCCAAAGATTGGATGTTGCCGATCACTAACTCGACGCCGATAGGTGCGGATCTGGTTTTGAGCACGTCAATAGTTTGCGGAAATACGTTTTGATCCACAAAAAACTTCGTAGCATTTTTCTTGGAGCCTTTACGAGATGCTAGCATTAAGTGCATTGCTTCAGAGGCGGCGGTAGCTTCATCCAATAACGACGCATTTGCAATCTGCATACCCGTCAACTCGATGATCATTGTTTGATAGTTGATCAGCGCCTCGAGGCGTCCTTGAGCAATTTCAGCCTGGTATGGAGTGTATGCAGTGTACCATCCTGGATTTTCAAGGATATTCCTGAGAATTACCCCCGGTGTGATGGTATTGTAGTATCCCATCCCAATAAAAGATTTGAAGACCTTGTTTTTAGACGCGACCTTCTTAAAATCCTGCAAAAACTGAAATTCAGACTTAGCAGCAGGTAAGGACAGTTCATTTTTAAGCCGGATGCCAGCGGGGATGGTCTGTGCGATCAGCTCTTCGAGTGAGCTCGCCTTGATCACCTTCAACATCTCATTTACCTGGCGTGCATCGGGGCCAATGTGCCTGCTTTCGAATTTTTCAGCGTATTGAGAATCTAATTTCATTGAGATTATTGATTTTCAGAATGTTATAAAAAAAATAGCAAAAAATGTTTCGAGCCCAAAGGTAATTCAGGTTTCAGAAATTTAACAGGATGTTGGGCTACCGCTCCTAATAAATGTTAGCAATTCGTGAACTGGCATTTTGCCTATTCGGATGATGCTGATCATCTTGCCTGATATTCCGGATCTTAACTAAAAATCATGTGGCGGACTAAGGCGATTATTGCGGTTTGTTTTGTTGGGAGCTTCTTTATTTTGGCAACTGAGGAGCCCTTGCCTAAAAAGTACGGCGATAAAATCAGTGCTGCTGACCTGAAGGAAAATCTTTCTATTCTCGCATCCGACGCAATGGAAGGTCGAGAAACGGGCAAGCGTGGCCAAAAAATGGCGGCGGCATTTATACGAGCGCATTTTGAAGATCTTGGACTTACAGGGCCGATTGGAGGTAATTATTATCAACCCATGGAAGTCTACACGACCGAGCCTGGAGAGACCTATTTGGCAAGTGGCAGCAACCGCTTCGTAAATTTTGAACAGGTAGTCTATAGCGGTGGGGATGCACAGGGTGAGTCTACCATGCCATTGGTTTTTGCTGGCCATGGTGCAGCGAGTGATCTGGATATAATCGATGTAAAGGATAAGGCGGTGCTATTACTTGCCTCTGAGGCCTGGATATCGGGGAACAAACCTATTGCTCTTGCTCGACAAAGAGGTGCCAAGCTTGTAATCGTCTGCGACCTTCGGACAAAGGATTTTGAGTCACTTGTTGACCTCACACGCGCGATGCATTATGATCAGAATCTGAGTGCGACGAAACCGGTCTTGAATCAATTTCAGCGTCCCGGGCTTTTTTATGTGTCGCCCGAAATCGTTCAAAAGCTTATTGGTGTCGGAATTGACGTTCTGCAGAAAGCTGCACAGGAGGAAACGAAGAAAAAGTCACTGAAAAAAATAAAACCATCGTCCATTAGTTATAAGGCCACCACCACCATCAAAACTGTCAAAACGGAGAATGTGCTGGGTTTGCTTGAAGGAACAGACAAAAAGGATGAGCTTCTAATCATTAGCGCACATTTTGACCATGTAGGTATATCTCCGGATGGAGAGGGAGATGCGATTTTTAATGGAGCTGATGATGACGGTTCGGGAACTGTCGCGGTCATGCAGTTAGCCAAAGCATTTGCAGAAGCGAAAAAAGATGGGCACGGTCCGAGAAGGAGTATACTTTTTATGGCGTTTACGGCCGAAGAGAGTGGCCTGCTTGGCTCAGAATTTTATGCAAGGCATCCGACGTTTCCATTGCAAAATACAGTGGCCAATTTGAACATCGACATGATCGGACGCAGGGATGTTGAGCACGCGGAGAGCCCGCCATATGTTTATGTGATTGGAGCAGATAAGCTTTCCAGTGAATTAAACAGTGTGAGCGAGTCGACAAACAAGAACTACACAAATCTTGTTTTCGATTATACCTACAACGATACGGCCCATCCGGAAAATCTCTACTACAGGTCTGATCATTGGAACTTTGCAAAGCGCAACATTCCCATCATTTTTTATTTTGATGGAATTCATGAAGACTATCACCAGCCGAGCGATGAAGTAGAAAAAATAGAATTTGATCTTCTCGCAAAGCGCACGCAGTGTATATTTTATACTGCGTGGGAAATAGTTAACCGCGACGTTAGATTGCCTCTGGACAAGAAATAAGAAGACAGGCCAGCCATTAACTCAAACGTACTCCGAAGCGTTTGGCCTTCCTTTTAGGTCGTTGACAAATCGTCTGAATTGTTCTTCGCGATCTTTTTCACAAACGATCACAACATTTCCGAATTCTCCAACCAGGTAGCCATTCAATCCCTGAACAACAATCAGTTTGTCCGGTGATCCTTTAATGATGCAATTCCTAGTTTCGTATGTCTGCGCGTTAGCGTTGATCACGTTGTTATTTTCATCCTTGTGCGAGATCTCGTGAATAGAGGCCCATGATCCCAGATCGGACCACGTAAACGTGCCGAGGCTAACGTAAACGTTCTGAGCTTTTTCCATTACACCATAGTCGATAGAAATATTCTTGCACTGGGAATAGGCGCCGAGAATTGCTTCCTTTTCTTCACTGGTTCCCAACTTCGTTTTAATATCGTCGAACACTTCTGCCATTTCAGGGAGATACTGGTGGAATGCATCGATGATAGCTTTTACTCCCCAGATGAAGATACCCGAGTTCCATACGAAGTCGCCGCTCTCGATAAATTTTTTTGCCAGTGATAGCTCAGGTTTCTCGGTAAACGTCTTCACCTTCTTGGCGAACGTTTTGTCCGTGTGGTACTGAATATAACCGTAACCTGTTTCAGGCCGTGAAGGCGGTATCCCCAGCGTTATTAGTTTGTCCTGGCTCTTCGCCTGATCGGCAGCTTTTTTTATGACGTCCTGGAACTCTTCTTCCATTAGGATCAGATGATCGGAAGGTGTTACTACAATGATGGCATCCGCATTTTTTTGTGAGATCTTATAGCTCGCATATGCAATACACGCCGCAGTATTTTTCCGCATAGGCTCGGCCAGGATCTGATCTGTGCCAAGTTGAGGCAGTTGTTCTTTAACCAGTTCGGCATGCTCATCGTGAGTGACAACATAAATGTTTTCAACAGGACAAACAGGAAGGAACCGGTCGATGGTGGATTGTAAGAGAGTTTTACCAGTGCCGAGTACGTCAAGGAATTGTTTGGGCTTTGAGTTGCGGCTATAAGGCCAAAAGCGAACGCCCACGCCACCGGCCATCAGGACTACGAATAAGTTTTTGTTCATTTAGTATTTATACATAAAAAGTTCTGCAAAAAACGTTAGTCACCGAATCTTTTAAAAGAGTTTTCAATTCTTTTACACGATTCCTTCTTTTAATAGATCGTGCAAGTGAACAAAACCTGCGATCTTTTCCCCATCCATCACAACCAATTGCGTAATATTATTCTCTTGCATTTGATGTAAGGCTTTCACTGCAAATTCATCTTTTTCAATCTTTTTTGGATGTTTAGACATAATGTCGGCAGCAGTAATGTGCTTAATATTGATATCTTTTTGAAGCATTCGTCGCAGGTCACCATCCGTAATTATACCTAGTAGCGTCGAATTTTCATCTACCACAGCCGTACAGCCAAGCCTCTTTGAAGAAATTTCAATGATAACATCCTTCAAAAGGGTTTCTGCCCGAACCCTTGGCAATTCATTGTTTATGTAAACGTCTGATACTTTCAGATAAAGTTGCTTTCCAAGCGAGCCACCGGGATGGAATTCTGCAAAGTTGTTGCTCGTGAAATCACGAAGGTTCAACAAACATACTGCCAACGCGTCACCCATCGCGAGCTGTGCTGTTGTACTCGTTGTGGGTGCGAGGTTATTCGGACATGCTTCTTCTGCAATCGTTGCATTTAGAACAAAATCGGCTTGCTGCGCTAGATATGAATTTGTATTACTCACTAAAGCAACAAGCTTTGATCCTCTCCGTTTGAGTAACGGGACTAACACTTTGATTTCTGGCGTGTTGCCACTCTTGGAAAGACACATAACAATGTCCTCCGATTGAATCATGCCAAGATCACCGTGTATCGCGTCTGCTGCGTGCATGAAAAGTGCTGGTGTACCTGTTGAGTTAAGCGTAGCTACAATTTTATTTGCGATAATGGCGCTTTTGCCAATGCCTGTAACGACAACACGTCCCTTGGCAGAATAAATTTCCTTGACGCAAGCTTCAAAACTATCGTCAATTAACGTACACAAATTTTGAATTGCTTGAGATTCATTTATTAATACATCTCGTGCAATTTTTTTGATATTTTTTACTAAATTCAATTCCTTTTGAAAGTTAGCTTTGTTCACAATGTGGTAAAGATACAATTTTAGGTTTTTATAAATGAAAATGATGTTGGTCGAAGAGAAAGATGCTCTGAAAGAGAGGCTGAAAGAAATATTTGGTTACAGTCAATTCAGAGGTAACCAGGAGACAATCATCCGTAATTTACTGGACGGGAAAAATACTTTTGTGATAATGCCTACGGGCGCAGGTAAATCATTGTGCTATCAGTTACCTGCAATGATCGAGGACGGATTGGCTATTGTAATTTCTCCATTGATCGCATTGATGAAGAATCAAGTCGATCAGATGAACGCATATGGAGTTAATGCGCGATTCCTCAACTCAACGCTTAGTAAGAGCGAGATCACAAGACTGAAGAAAGATTGTATGAATGGCGTCGTGAAGCTGCTTTACGTAGCGCCAGAGTCCCTCAACAAAGAAGAAACCATCGAGTTCCTTAAGAAAGTAAACGTATCCTTTGTAGCTATAGACGAAGCCCACTGCATTTCAGAATGGGGCCATGACTTCAGACCTGAGTACAGGAGGATAAAGACCATGATCCAGAATCTTGGTGATATGCCCGTAATTGCTCTTACGGCTACCGCTACTCCCAAAGTGCAGATCGATATTCAGAAGAATTTGCAAATGGAAGAAGCAGATGTATTCATCTCTTCATTCAACCGCAAAAACCTTTATTATGAAGTTCGTCCAAAAAAAGAGACGAAAAAACAGCTCATCAAATTTCTAAAGGAACATAAAGGCAAATCAGGTGTTATCTATTGCCTAAGCCGCAAGAAGGTTGAGGAGATAGCACAATTGATAAATGTGAACGGTTTCAAAGCGGCCCCTTACCACGCTGGTCTTGATCCTGATGTGAGGATGAAGAATCAGGATGATTTTCTTAATGAAGAGGTTGACATTATTGTTGCTACCATCGCTTTTGGAATGGGTATCGACAAACCAGATGTTCGCTTCGTGGTTCACTATGATGTTCCTAAATCGCTTGAGGGTTATTACCAGGAAACTGGTCGTGGCGGTCGTGATGGTCTTGAAGGATTGTGTTTGATGTTCTATAGCCATAATGATCTGAACAAACTAGAAAAGTTCAATAAGGATAAACCTGTTCAGGAGCGGGAGAATGCTCGGGTGCTCTTGCAGGAGATGGAGTATTATGCCGAATCACCGGTTTGTCGCAGAAGACAGTTGCTGCATTACTTTGGCGAGGAGTATACGCAAGAGAATTGCGGAATGTGTGATAACTGCGTTCATCCGCGGGAACGTTTCGATGGAACAGAAGCTGTCAAGCTTGTTCTTCAGGCCGTCAAGCAAACCAATGAGCGGTTTGGTCTTAATCACCTTGTGAATGTTGTCCGTGGTATCGAAGACGAGTACGTAAAAAGTTACGGTCATTTTGACCTTGCGGCTTATGGTAAAGGCGGAGACGAAGATGCTGACTACTGGAAGTCGGTGATCAGGCAGGCATTGATCTATCAGTACCTCGAAAAGGATATAGACAACATCGGAGTATTGAAGATCAGCGAGCGTGGCGAAAAATTCTTAAAGAGACCTCATATAATTGAGCTGGCACGGGATCACGATTTCACTACAGAGATCGAGGAAGAGGAAGAATCAGCCGAAAAAGCGCCAGTCAATACGAAGGCGTATGATGTAAAATTGTTTGAGGTTCTGAAGACTCTTCGCAAGAAGATCGCTAAGGAGAAGAACCTTCCTCCATTTGTCATCTTCCAGGATCCATCGTTGGAAGAAATGGCAACAACCTATCCAACGACGAACGAAGACCTCGCCCAGGTGAATGGCGTGGGAATGGGAAAGGTAAATAAGTTTGGAAGTGAGTTCCTTGAAGCTATTCAGAAGTATGTTGATGAAAATGATATCGAAACTGCCAATGAAGTAGTTATCAAGTCATCCATCAACAAGTCAAAAACCAAGATACTTATTATACAACAGATTGACCGCAAGGTGGACCTGGAAGAGATCGCGGAAAAGGCAAGGCTTTCATTTGAAGAACTGCTGACGGAAATTGAGAACATTTGTTATTCGGGCACAAAGCTTAATCTGAGTTATTATATCGATCAGGTTATCGATCCACATAAGCAGGATGATATCCACGACTACTTCATGAACGCCGAAACTGACAATCTTGAGAAGGCGTTGGGTGACGGTTCGATGTCCGATTATTCGGAGGAAGAGGTAAGAATGATGAGGATAAAGTTTATGTCGGAGTACGCGAACTGATCGCAGTTTCGCCCCTGTTTTATTTAACCGAATTCGCGTCTATCTTTGGGATTCAACCGAATTGAACCCATGAACATCCTCGTCATTGGTAATGGTGGAAGGGAACACGCCCTTGCCTGGAAAATCCGGGAAAGCCCGCTTTGCCAGAAAGTATACGTAGCTCCTGGCAACGCCGGTACCGCCATTGTAGCCGAGAATGTTCCTATTGATGTCAATGATTTCGAGGCTCTTGGCAAATTCTGTCTTGAGCGTTCTGTCGAGTTGGTCGTGGTTGGTCCGGAAGGTCCATTGGTCAACGGCATCCGCGATTACTTTGAAGACAGTTCTGCCCTAAAGCACATTCTTATGATCGGGCCCAATAAACTGGGTGCTCAACTGGAGGGAAGTAAAGACTACTCCAAGCAGTTTATGCTACGGTATGGAATCCCCACAGCTAAGGCAAGGACATTCGTTGCCTCAGACCTTGCGCATGCGCTTGACTATATTTCCAGTTGTAAACCTCCGATTGTATTGAAAGCTGATGGTCTGGCAGGTGGGAAAGGTGTTATTATCAGTTTAAGCCAGGGTGAAGCCAAGGCTGTGATCAAGGAGATGCTGGTCAATAAAAAGTTTGGAGCGGCGGGTTCCAAAGTTTTGATTGAAGAGTTCCTCAACGGCATTGAGCTTTCAGTATTTATCTTGACCGACGGGAATGATTATGTGATCCTGCCTGAAGCTAAAGACTATAAAAGGATTGGTGATGGCGACGTTGGTCCGAATACAGGCGGAATGGGAGCGGTTTCTCCCGTAATTTTTGCCGATGCAGCCTTCATGACCAAGATCGAGGAGCTGATAGTAAAACCCACTATTATTGGGTTGAATAAAGAACGAATTAATTATAAGGGTTTCATCTTTGCAGGCATTATGAATGTAGGTGGGAATCCTTATGTGATTGAATACAATGCTCGCATGGGGGATCCGGAAACGCAGGCCGTGATGCCTCGAATCAAGAGCGACTTCGTTGAACTCCTGGTAGCTACCGCTAAAGGCGACCTCAAGGACAAGAAGATCGAGATCCATGACCATTTTACGGTTACAGTGGCGCTGGTTTCGGGAGGATATCCTGGAGAGTACGAAACAGGCAAGGTCATTCATGGACTTGAGAATGCGCAAGCAACAGTATTTCATGCCGGCACGCTGAAAGGAAGTGATCAGGTTTTAACTCACGGTGGTCGCGTGCTTTCAATTTCAGGTAAGGGCAGATCCTTGTCAGAAGCCAGGGAACATGCTTACAAAACGGCTGCTCAGATCAATTGGGAAGGATTGTACTTCCGGAGAGATATCGGGCAGGATTTATTGAATTATAAAGGATAAAAAATGGGATGCTCATGTGGATCAACCAAGGATGGTACGGTCTCTGGCTGCAACAATAACGGTGCTTGTAATACTGGTGGCTGTAATAAGATGAACGTCTTTGACTGGCTCTCCAATATGGAGGTGCCACGGGAAGATAAATTCAATGTTGTTGAAGTCCGGTTCAAAAATGGTCGTAAGGATTTTTTTGTCAACTCTGAAAGACTCAACCTGACAACCGGTGACGCGGTTGTTGTGGAAGTACAGAGCGGACATCATATTGGTCATATTTCAATGCAAGGCGAGCTCGTACGCTTGCAGATGCAGAAGAAAAAGGTGCCGTTCGATAGTGAGATCAAAAAGATCTATCGAATAGCTCACCAGAAAGACCTTGAGAAGTTTGAAGAAGTAAAAAAACGCGAGCTGCCGACGCTTTATCGCACCCGCGAGATTCTAAGAGATCTCAAGCTGGAGATGAAGCTTTCCGATATTGAATACCAGGCAGACAACGCGAAGGCTACCTTCTTTTATTCGGCAGATGATCGTGTTGACTTCCGTGAGTTGATCAAATTGCTTGCCGGTGAATTCAAAATTCGGGTAGAGATGAGGCAGATCAGTCTCCGCCAGGAAGCAGGAAGATTAGGGGGCATTGGAGTTTGTGGAAGAGAACTTTGCTGTTCTACGTGGTTAACCGATTTCAAAAACGTTGCTACCAGCGCTGCCCGATATCAGAACCTCTCGCTCAATCCCAGCAAATTATCAGGTCAGTGCGGCAGATTAAAGTGTTGCCTGAATTACGAACTGGAAACCTATATGGAGGCATTGGAAGATATTCCAAAAGTTGAGGGCCCTCTTCTGACAGAAAAAGGAGAAGCGACACTTCAAAAGACGGATATCTTCAGAAAGATCATGTGGTTCGGATTTGCCAGCGAAAATACCTGGTACCCGCTCAATGTTGATCGCGTCAATCAAATCCTTTCCCTGAACCGGGAAGGAAAGAAACCAGCGAATCTCGACCTGGATGTTTTGGCGGAAAAAATACCACTGGAAACACTGAACAGTGATCTTACCCGAATGGATCAAAAATTCAAGGGCAAGTCCTCGAAGAAGAAAAAGAAGAAAAAGGGCGGTGGTGGAACCAGCGGTGGTGGACCCAATCGAAACGACCGAAACCCAAAACCCGGAAGTCAGCGATGAGGATATTCCTTTTGCTATTCATCACAACACTTTTCTTAACGGGCTGTGATGATGACCGTGTATTCGAACAAATCACAGATCTTGACAATCGTCAGTGGCTGGTATCGGAAAAGCCTGAGTTTGAATTTGTGATCGACAATATCGGCGCGCAGTACAATATTTATTGCAACATCCGTAATTCTGTATCCTATCCGTATTCCCGATTCTTCTTTACATATTATCTCCAGGACTCTACCGGAGCGGAGATAAAAACGGCCCTTATGACTGAATACTTGTTTGACGCAAAAACAGGGAAACCGTTCGGCAAGAGTGGTATTGGTGATCTCTATGACCACCGTTTCTCGCTGGTGAAGAACCATCAGTTTAAGCACACGGGAAAATATCGCGTCAAATTTGAACAGTTCATGCGAACAGATACGCTTTCTGGAATACTTGCCGTCGGCCTCAGAGTCGAACGTACGCGGCCTGGTAAATAACCTTTCTCATTTCACCTGTTGATTCTGTAGGTCTTTTTTTCTTTACCTATAATCCCGGTTTATTCTTACTTTTAGTTACCACGCGTATGTTGTGGAACCTATTCACCCTGATCACATGAAGAAATATATTCCGTTTCTGTTATTGGCGGCTATGCCGGTCTTGTGTAGTGGCAACGTCCGCTTGCCTCGAATAATAAGCGACCACATGGTATTACAACAAAACAAACCTATCAAAGTGTGGGGGTGGGCAGACAAAGGAGAAAAGGTGACTGTTGTGTTTAAGGGTCAAAGCAAATCAGTCAAGACGGATAAATCTGGTAAGTGGATAATTGTACTTGCACCGGAACCAGCGGGTGGCCCCTTCCAGCTGAGCATCAAAGGAGAAAATTCTATCACGCTTAGCGACATTCTCATTGGTGAAATATGGGTTTGTTCTGGTCAGTCTAATATGGAATGGACCGTGCGGAACACAAAAAACGCGGAGGAAGAAATCCGCAATGGCAATTATCCGCAGGTAAGGCAGTTTCTTGTTCAAAAATCTGTGTCATTGAAACCGGAGGAGGACGTCAAGGGTGGCGATTGGAAAGTTTGTTCTCCTGAGAACATAGCAGATTTTACCGCGGTAGGGTATTTTTTTGCGAGGGACATCTTCAACGAATTAAAGGTACCGATTGGATTGATCAATACTTCCTGGGGAGGAACACATTCAGAGACGTGGACAAGCAAGGAAGCATTTGAGCAAAGTGAGGAATTCAAAAGTATGATAGCCACAATGCCCGCGATTGATCTTGAATCGCTTGCGAAAGAGAAACGAGAACTTCAGATGAAGAGGCTAAAGGATATGAATATTAACCTTTCATCCACCGATGCTACGAGTTGGAAGACTACATCTTACGATGATAGTCAATGGCATTCACTAGAGGCACCTGCCTTGTGGGAGGAGCAAGGCTTCGACGAAGTTGATGGGGTAATCTGGTATCGCAAAACAATTTCTATCGGTGGCAGCGACGCAGGCAAGGAAGCAGTTCTTGAACTTGCAATGATAGATGATTCAGATGAAACATTTATAAATGGGATTAAAGTGGGCGAAACTATAAACAGGTACAATGAGAAAAGAAAGTACAACGTACCGGCTGGAGTGTTAAAGGAGGGCAGAAATCTCATTGCAGTCAAGGTGGAGGACACCGGTGGTGGCGGAGGTATTTATGGAGAGAAGTCGGATTTGAAACTGACGACAAGCAGTCACAATGTAATTCCTCTCGAAGGCAAATGGCAATTTAATATTGAGAAGCTGTCCTCGAACACAACTTCTATTGGACCTAATGCTTATCCTACATTATTGTTTAATGCAATGATTAACCCCATCCTGAACTTTGCGATTGAAGGTGCAATATGGTATCAGGGTGAATCCAATGCAGGCAGAGCGTACCAGTACCGGAAGGCTTTCCCTCTTATGATTCAGGATTGGCGTAGTCATTGGAAGCAGGGGGACTTTCCATTTTATTTTGTTCAGCTAGCAAGCTTTAATGCGGACCACGGAACAAGCGAGCACGGCAGTTCATGGGCGGAATTAAGAGAAGCACAAAGCATGACTTTATCGCTTCCAAATGCAGGCATGGCGGTGACTACAGATATCGGAGAAGCGAATGATATTCATCCCCGAAACAAACAGGATGTCGGAAAGCGCCTGGCTGCCATTGCGCTCAATAAGGTTTATGGCCGCAACAATGTATTCACCGGCCCGGTGTACAAAGGGATAAATGTTGAGGGAACAAAGATCAGAGTATCATTTACAGGTATCGGAGGTGGGCTGGTGGTCAAGGACAAGTATGGCTATTTAAAAGGATTTGAAGTTGCCGGGTCCGACCAAAAATTTCGATATGCAAAGGCGTGGTTGGAAGGTAATGATGTAGTGGTATCATGTGATGAAGTCTCCAATCCCGTTGCCGTACGCTTTGCGTGGGCCGATAATCCCGAAGACGCCAATTTCTTTAATAAGGAAGGTTTTCCGGCGTCGCCATTCAGGAGTGATACCTGGCAAGGCATAACTGTAGATGGAAAATTCGTCATCGAAAAGTAGTGGCCAGTCCATCATTATGATTCACGCCGACAATGACCGTATTTGGAATCCTGGTCTTATGAGAATACATATTTCGCCGCATCTTGTTTTGATCATTCTGTTTGTGCTGACAGCAAAAGTTAGTTACGGGCAGCGAAAGGCACTTATTGATAAAGAGGCTACTCCAGAAACTAAGGCACTGTTTAAAAATTTAGGTAAGTTATCTAAAAAACACACGCTGTTTGGGCACCAACATGCGACAGAATACGGTCATGGATGGTTTGGTGACAAGGGTCGATCGGACGTAAAATCCGTAACGGGTTCACATCCTGCTGTGATTGGTGTAGACGTTATGGGCTTCAATGGAAGACCGGCGGAACAAATCGAAAAAGCGAAAGATGAATTACGTCAAAATGTGATCGACACTTACAATCGTGGAGGAGTGACCACTGTAGCCTGGCATTTTTCGAATCCTGTTTCCGGAGGAGGTTTCAACTGGGTTGACTCTCTTTCATTGCCAGCTGTAAAATACATCATACCCGGAGGTGAAGCGCACGAAAAATACAAGAGCATTCTCACTGAAATCGGCGAGTGGGCAAAAAGTGTGAAAGCACCTGATGACAACCTTGTACCAATGATTTTTCGGCCTTATCATGAATTTGATGGTGGATGGTTTTGGTGGGGCAAACCACATTGTACAAAGGAGGAATTCATTTCGCTGTGGCAATTCACAGTAACATATCTGCGGGACATTGTCGGCGTTCATAACTTGATCTACGCGTTCTCACCGGATAACAAATTCCGGACAAAAACTGAATTTTTAGAGCGATATCCTGGGGACGAGTATGTGGATATGGTAGGAATGGATAACTATGGGGATATGGGCCGGAACCGATACGCGCTCGATACTGCCGCCATCAAGCTTAAGATTGTTTCTGATTATGCGATCAAAGCGGGGAAACTTGCAGCTTTTACCGAAACCGGTCTTGAATCGATACCCAACACAACGTGGTGGACTGAAACGCTTTTAAAAGTTATGAAGAGCCAGAAAATGAGACTTGCTTATGTGCTGGTGTGGCGAAATGACACCAGAAGTCCGACCCATTATTATGCTCCTTTTCCGGGGCAGGTCAGCGTACCTGATTTTCTTAAGTTCTACAATGATCCCTATACGTTATTCGAATCGGATCTCAAGGATATTTATGGCCGTTAATTCGATTTTTTCTTGTTCGAACAATTAGCCAGTGACCGCTAATCTGATCGCTAATTCTATTGAAATTCTGCGGGCAACTAAGTATCTTACTTGACAATCAATCACTATAGGTCATGCCCTTATTCATGGATTTTCACAAGGGTTTGTCTGTCACTGTTGAAGACGTAAAGAATGCGCATATCGCGGACGAGCGTGTACAGGATAAATACGGTGTAAAATACCATCAATTTTGGGTGAACGAAGAAGCTGGTGCGATCTTCTGTCTTATGGAGGGACCGGACAAAGAAACGTGCGAAGCGGTGCACCGGGAGGCCCATGGCAACGTTGCGTGCTCGATCGTTCAGGTCGAACCAGGGTTTTATGAGCTCTTGATGGGGAATGATCAACGAATCGAAAAAGGTCATGTAAAGTTCGAAGATGGGATGGTGGACCTGGGTTATCGCAACATCATGGTTGCTACAATTCAGGCGCTCACCACGCTAACGGCTTCTTCTGACTATCCACTGCTACAATCTCCGCACGATGAAAGGAAACTCGTACAGGACAAGGTTACGGCTCTTCATGGTCGTGAGATAAAGTGGTCGGCCGATGATAGCCTGATCAGCGTCTTCAATTCATCTACCAATGCAGTGCGTTGCGCCTTAGAAATACAGAAGGACCTCATGAAAATGCAGGAGAACGCCAGAGAAAGAAATTTTCAATTTTATTTTCGAATCGGAGTTGGTGCAGGTCAGCCGGTAACGGAAAACGATGAGTTTTTTGGTGAGGCGATCAAACTGGCACGACGTCTTTGTAACCTCACTCGCATGAACGAGGTGCTGATCTCATCACTGGTAAATGAGCTTTGTGATATCAAGGACATTTCCCGGTTGTTAGGTCCTCAGAATGTTGCAGTGAAGTCACTTAACTCATCAGAAGAAAAGTTTGTAAATAATCTTTTCAGGGTAACGGATAAGAACCTTTCTGACGAGAATTTTAGTATTGAAGCGTTAAGCCGCGATATTGGGATCAGCCGGCCTCAGCTTTACCGGAAGATCGTCACCCTGACGGGCAGGTCTCCGAATGATCTTATCATCGACCTGCGTATGGATAAGGCTTTATCCCTTTTGAAGCGAAAAGCAGGAAACATATCACAGATTGCGCTTGAAGTTGGGTACAGCAACCCTTCGTACTTCGCGAAGTGTTTTACCAAAAAGTTCGGGTGCACGCCATCCAAGTACGTGGAAACCGTGCGTGTCGCTTAAACATTTGATCCCTATACACTGGGATGGAATTATTACAGTGAACGATTAACGTGATGAATTGAACAACTTTTGTTAGCCTTTCAGCACAATACCTTTCCATATTTGATTTCATTTCTTTCAGCTTACCACTAAGTCTAACAAAAAGAACTCTTATGATCTCAACTATTGAAAATGGAAAGAGTCGTCTCTTAGACGAATCGACCTTGCAGGGCTTTAGGAGCTCAATTCGTGGAAAAGTTATTACTGGCAACGATCCTTCTTATAATGGGGAGAGGACCGTTTACAACGGTATGATCAACAAGTATCCCGCATTGATTGTCAAATGCCGGGATGTAGCAGATGTTATAAGCGCTGTAAACTTTGGAAGGGAGCAAAAACTGGATCTGGCAATTCGTGGAGGAGGTCATAACGCCGGCGGCCTCGGAGTTTGTGATGACGGCCTGGTGATTGATCTTTCCCTTATGAACGGAACCCGTGTTGATCTCGAAGCAAATACAATCCGCGTAGATGGCGGATGCTTACTTGGCGACATCGACCATGCCACACAAGCTTTCGGGAAAGCAATTCCGACCGGAATATTTTCGACAACGGGAATAGCTGGTCTTACACTAGGCGGCGGGTTGGGTCACCTTACGAGGAAATACGGGCTGGCTATCGATAATCTTATCGAATCAGATGTAGTGCTTGCTGATGGAAAGCTCGTTACAGCCAGCGAAAAGAAAAATCCCGATCTTTTTTGGGCGATCCGTGGCGGAGGGGGCAACTTTGGTGTTGTTACTTCTTTCCTTTTTAACCTGCAGGATGCGGGGATTGTCCAAGGTGGACCTATGCTTTGGCACATTGAGGATTCCGAAGAGTTACTACGTTTTTACCGCGATTTTATTCTTAAAGCCCCGAATGAGATATACTGCTATTTCGCGTTTCTGACAGTACCCCCGGTTCCGATCTTTCCTGCTGAATTGCATTTGAAAAAAATGTGTGCTCTCCTGTGGTGCAATATTGGCGACACAACTCTTTCAACCAAAGATGCATTTGAGACGTTTCGAAAATTTAAGAAGCCTGCGCTGGATTATGCGGGGCCAATGCCATTTGCTGCTTTGCAGTCTATGTTTGACCCACTCTATCCCAAAGGTCTACAATGGCATTGGAAAGCTGATTTTGTGAAGGATTTAAGTGATGAGGCCATAAAATTGAATGTGAAGTATGCAAACAAAATGCCTACTCCACAATCCACAATGCACCTCTATCCGATCAACGGGCAAGCGCATAAAAAGAACAATGAGGATACGGCTTTCAGTTACCGCGATGCAAATTGGGCTCAGGTAATTGTTGGAATAGATCCTGATCCTGAAAATGGAGAAAAATTATCCACCTGGACTCGCGAATATTGGTCGGCACTTCACCCATTTTCCGCAGGAGGTGCCTATGTAAATTTTTTGATGGATGAAGGGCAGGATAGAGTTCAGGCCTCTTATCGTGAAAACTATGACCGTCTCGCGAAGATTAAGTCAAAGTACGATCCAAAGAACCTGTTTCGAGTTAATCAGAATATTAAACCAAATTGATGTTAAACCTCTAAAACCCTATAATTTATGAACACGGATAATTCTCGCAGAAAGTTTATGGAGACAATGGTAGCTGGAGCTGCCGGTCTGTCATTGGTATCAGGTACCGCCGTCGCGGGTAGTATGCAACCAGACACAGTAATGGTAGACGATGCTGATGCTTGGTTCAAAAAAGTGAAAGGAAAACACAAAATCGTTTATGATGCACCGGAGCCTCACGAAGGATTTCCTATCATCTGGTCATGGGTATTCTATAAAACCAACAACGCCACGGGCACACCTGATAACGAATTGACCGCTGTGGTTGTTCTTCGGCATAGCGCCATACCATTTGCAATGGAGGACAAGCTCTGGGATAAATATAAATTTGGAGAGGCCTTTAAGATCAACGACCCCAACACTTCTGCACCGGCCGTTAAAAATCCATTCTATGTTCCAGAAGCAAAATTTTGGGTGGATTTTGGCATTGAAGGGATCAAGGCATTGCAAGCACGCGGAGTAATGTTCTGCGTCTGTGATATGGCATTGACGGTAAACAGTATAATGACGGCAAAAGCAATGAACCTTAACGCGGATGACGTGAAGAAGGAATGGGTGGCCGGATTGCTGCCTGGCATACAGGTTGTTCCGTCCGGGGTATGGGCTATCGGACGCGCGCAGGAAAAAGGTTGCGCCTATTGTTTTGCAGGCTGATACAATTACAGATATGTGCCAGTTTCTTCTGGCACATATCTTTTTAAGAAACCCTGGCTATCATGAAAAAGACAATCATAGCGCTCGCGGTTCAAATGATCATATTTGCCGCAGCCGCACAAACTAATCCTGTTAAGATCGTATTTGATATCACAAGCAAAGACACGCTTGCGCATCAGGGAGCATTACGGCATATGACGATGATGGCGAAAGCCTATCCTCAATCGACATTTGAGCTTGTAGTCTATGGAGCGGCGCTGCCAATGTTTGTTAAGGGACAGTCCACCATAGAGAAGGCTTTGACCCCACTTGTGCAAAATAAGAATGTAACCTTTAAGGTGTGTTCGGCCACGATGAAACGATACAATATCGATAAGACTCAACTTATCACGGGTGTTGAAGTGGTGCCTGATGCGATTATGGAGATAGTAACCAAGCAAGGTGAAGGGTGGGGTTATATAAAAGAGGGGAACTAATTCCATAACTTAGGCGAGTTGATTATGAGGCAAAATCCAATCGTTAAGGTTGCCGGTATTCTAAATGTCTGCTTTCTTGCATGCATTGCCTTTGTCGTTACGTCGGTGTTATTGATTTTGAATCCACCGTCGGGACGCGTTACAGAGTTAGTTGATGTGAAGCCAGCAGGCATACCGTTAACACCGGCTGAACCGGTGAAGAAAACCTGGCAGCCTCCCGATTCTACGAAGATCCCCGCCACGCCACATGGAGATTTAATTCGATATGGCCGCGAGCTTGTAGCTCACACCGCGATTTACCTGGGACCGAATGGTAAGGTAACGGGGATAAGCAATGGCATGAATTGTCAAAACTGTCATCTGAAAGCAGGCAAGAAACCTTTTGGAAACAACTATGCAGGAGTAGCAGCAACGTATCCCAAGTTTCGTGCGCGCTCAGGTGCAATTGAGTCAATTGAAAAAAGAGTGAACGATTGTATCGAACGAAGCCTGAATGGTAAGAAGCTTGATGAAAATAGCCGCGAGATGAAGGCTTTTGTGTCGTATATCTCATGGGTTGGCAGTGAGGTCACCAAGGGTTCATATCCAAAAGAAGCGGGCATCGCAGAGTTGCCGCCATTAGACCGTGCTGCAGACCCTGCCAAAGGCAAACTGGTTTATGAGGAGCATTGTACTCGGTGTCATGGCATCAACGGTGAAGGGCTCAAAGCCGAAAATGGTATTGAATGGAAATACCCGCCGTTATACAACAATACCAGCTACAATGTCGGTGCGGGACTGCATCGCCTGTCAAGATTTGCCGGATATGTAAAATCGAATATGCCCTATGATCTCGCGTCAGTAGAAAGTCCAGTACTCACTGATGAAGAAGCCTGGGACGTGGCAGCTTTCATAAATTCCCAGCCAAGACCTACGAAAAAATTTCCATCTGATTGGCCTGACATCTCTTCCAAACCCTACGATCACCCCTACGGCCCGTACGTCGATAACTTCACGGAAGAGCAACACAAGTTTGGGCCTTTTGCGCCAATTAAAGCCCTGCAGAAGAAGTCCAAATAGCGCACAATATTTGCGGCCCTTGCTTAATTCAAGGCATCTCCGGAGGTATACGGCATTACCCGATTTTAATTTTAAATTGCAGGCCATATAACCTCTGCCTATGATAAAATTTGTTATCCATGCACTAAAGCGTTTTGCATGGTTCAAAAGGCTTAATGCGAAAGTGACTTACGAGCTGCTCGCAAAGAACATTCCTGATGCAGGCTGGAATTTTATGAACTACGGGTACATCCCGAATGGAAGTGAATCTCCGCTTGTAATTCCCGACGATCCGACATTACAACGTCATCCTCTGCAGATGTATCATTACCTGGCTGTCAAAACCAACATTGAAGGAATGAAAGTCCTCGAAGTCGGCAGCGGAAGAGGTGGAGGTGCACGTTACATAGCGGGGAGCCTTCGTCCGGCGTCGTATACCGGTATGGACCTTGCGCAGAGCGCCGTTGATCTTTCCAACAGGATACACGTGCTGCCTAATCTCAAGTTCATCCAGGGAAGCGCTGAAGCAATTCCGCTTGAAGACAACAGTATAGATGTAGTCATAAATGTGGAATCATGTCATGCTTATGGTTCAGTAGACAAGTTTTTGAGTGAAGTAAAAAGAGTACTTAAACCAGGTGGCAGTCTGTTGCTCGTCGATTTCAGGAATGAGAAGAACGTGGAAAACATGAATACGCTGAAAAAACAGCTTCGCGACACCGGAATGGAAGTACTTAGTGAAGAAAATATTACCGAAAATGTAATAAAGTCTATCGAGGCCGAAGATGTATCAAAACGCGAGCGTATCCGAAGACTCATCCCCCAGAAATGGCAGAAGTTATTTTCGGAGTTTGCTGGTGTTGTGGGTTCGCAATTCTATCTCACTCTAAAAAATGGAACGCGATTGTATTATCGCTTTCAACTAAGAAAGAACCCAAACTAAGCTGACAGACACCCTTGATTCATCAGGACATTATTCGGTGTTGGATGATTCCTTCCCGCGCATTGATCCCGTTCAAACTCAATCTAACGTGATAAAAAAAATCAACGGTACCTGAGTACCGTTGATTCTATTCTTCTATTCTTCTATTTCTTCTTGAGATTCGCCAACGCCTCAATCATATCCCTAATCTCCCGCTTTGACATAAGCGTTCCCATAGGCGGCATTGCCGATGGCATGTTCTCACGGCTGCTTATCCTGGAAGTACTCACTTCTAACGGTTCAGCATCTGACGTTTTAATAATAAGTTCACTAGCTGATTCTTCCATTAAGATACCCGACACTACTTGCCCGTCTTTTAACGTAAGCTTCACCGATCCATATCCAGGCGCAAGTCGCGCAGTGGGCTCGATGAGCGCGCGGAGTAGTTCTTCGCGGCTAAGTTTGTCGCCAATCTGACCTAGGTCTGGCCCAACTGTACCACCTTCTCCGTTTATCGCGTGACAACGTACACACTGTGCCGTTGAGTTTGTCATAAAGTACCACCATGCTCTCCTGGCGTCGCCGCCGTAAAGGGCTTCCATAAAACTTTCGGTCTTATTACCCGTTTGCCGGAGTGGCTTAAGCTTAGCGATCAGTTTTTCCGAATGTGTGGAATCAACTGCTTCCATTAAATCTAGTGTAATGGTTTGAGGAAGCTTTTTGCTGGCTAAATCGTCGATGAGTCCGTCAAGCACGGGCTCGCTTTTTTCCACAGGCATCTCGCCGAGTACTTTTAGAAGCTCTTGTTGTTCGCGGACCGTGCCATTCTTGAAGATAGGCTTTACGATAGCCGGAAGATTTTCCTTTGTGATGTCAAGTTCATTAAGCAAGCCCACTGATACAGCTCGAACTCCGCCGTCCTTGTCTTCCATGCCTCGTTTTATGACTGACTCAAGGTTGTCGTATTTCAAAGCGTTTAATGAAGTGATAGCTGCAGAACGGACGGCTGGTGAACTATTACCGAGAAGTTTAGCAATATTCTCGTTGTAGTCTTTGATGCCGAGGTGGCTCATCATCTTGGTGGTAGCTACGAGGATATCTGGATCCTTACTCTGCAGGAACTCTGAGGCCAGCGGCCGAACCTTTGCCGTGATTATCGCGGGATCACGTTCAATTTTTCCTCGCAACCTTCCGTCGACGCGATCCAAAGTGGACGGGCTTGCCCATACCCCAAGGGTTGCCAATGCCTCTGCGCGTAAACTGGCAGGGACATCAGTTCTTTTCGCGAACGCTATGAGCATATCCATCTCTTTGTCACCACCAACCCTTAGGCAGGCGTTGATCCCCCGACGTAACAGGGGTTCCGACGTAAATCGTTTTTCATTTACCGTAGCGGCCAGTGCAGGCAATGCTTTTTCAATCGAAAGGTCATCGTTAATAGCACGAGCTGCTTCAATAACGATGAATTCATCTTTATCCTGTAGGAATATTGCGACCTTTTCATTTTTCAATCGTCGCAGCACGAGTACAGCGGCTGTACGCAACGCTTTGCTGGAATTAGTCGATAAAGCGGTAACTGGTTCAACCTGACCGATCCGGGATAACGCGATAACGCCTGCGTGTCTTAGGTAGTTATCCACGTCATTATTCTTTTCCAGCATTTGAATGATAGGAGTAACGGCCGCGCTATGCTCAATACGTCCGAGTGCTTGTGCTGCAAAAAAGATTGCACGTGGATAGCTTTGTTGAAGGACAGGAATAAGTGCGTCGCCCGCTTCTTTGTATTTAATGTCGCCAATCATCTTTGCTGCTTGTGCTACAATCTCAGGATCCTCATCCTTCAACAGATCCACCAGTGGTGCAGCATGTGATTTGTCCTTACGTCCTAATTGTCCAATACCCCAGATGGCATGGACACGGGCAAGTTGGTTTTCGCGTTGATCCAACGCCTTCTTAAATTCATCCCATCCTTTTTGACCGCGCGACACCAACTCAAACTGCGCTTTCTGACGAATCCGCATGTCGGCATAAAACAACAATTTGGAAAGCTCCGCGTCAGATTGTGAAGTGTAGTCGAGCTGCATCAAGCGTTTTGTTTCAACGCGTTCAGCCTTGAGATCATTCTTATCGTCTGTGACATCCAGTTTCCAAACCCTTCCATAGTTCTTAGTACCCCAACCGTTGATCCAGTCGGCAACATAAAGTGCTCCATCGGGACCGAATCTTATTCCCGTTGGAAGAATACCACTCACGACATCCTTGTCTTGAGCTAGCTCGAAAGATGCACCCTTTGGTTTTAACGTAAAGGCCCAGATGTGAGAGCGACTTGGGTTACCCACAAATTCCACTAAAAAGAAATTGTTCTTCCATGCTGAACCGAGTGCAGTTCCAGGATTGTATACCATTCCTGTTGGACCGTTGTGAAAGTTTACGATCGGAGGAATGATGTATGCAGCCTGCCCTTCCCAACGAGGTTTATAAAGGCCTTCCTCCATCCATACTTTGTACTCATTATTTTTTGGATCAACATATTTGCCGTATTGCCAGTTTGACCTCCAGCCCTGATCAGAACCTTCCACGAGGTAAACAAGTCGTTCGCTTTCTCCGGGATGATCTCCGTCGTTGTCAGAACTAATTATGTTCCCGTATTCATCAAAGACAAACTCATGAGTATTTCGAATTCCTGCGGCGAATACTTCGAAGTCGCTGCCATCTTCGTTCGAACGTACCAGCACGCCTTCATTAGGATAAGCATGAACCTTTCCGTCTGGTGCTATGATATTGGCCCCAATGTCCCCAATCTGCCAGTAGATTTTTCCATCTGGTCCTTCAATTGCTCCTGACATGCCATGGCCACTGAACCCAATATGCACTGCGTATCCATGACTAATCGACGTCTTTTCATCAAGAACGCCATCGTCATCGGTATCTTTCAAACGCCACATGTCCGGGCCAATCGTTACGAAGGCATCATTGTCGCGTATGAGTAGTCCGCCAGCCACATCGGTTATTTCATCATGGAAGTCATTTAAAATTCGTGTGGAGACGTCGGCATACCCATCACCAGATTTGTCTTCCAGTTGCCAAATTTCATCCTTTTCGATGGCGAGGTCTTTCCAGTCGTGACTTCCATCGTGATTTAGATCTTCCAGCCATTCATTTTCCTTACTCTTTTCAGGAGCGAATGTGGCGTGGAGGAATGTTCGTCTTTCTTCTACAGTCTGAAGGCTGATCGAAGGGATCATCCAGTCGCGGTGTCCGCGGATGTCGAATTCCGAATTCTTTTGACGATTGGTGCGCGTGAGATACACACGGCCTTCCTCGTCTATAGACATAGCAACAGGATCAGGTGCAAGGGAGTCGGATGCCCATAACGTGAGGGTCAATCCCTCAGCAAGCTGTGCCGGGGTATTCTTTCTTATTTCCGCGGCGTTGGCCGCGCTTTTGGCCGGATCTTCACGAACGACGAGCGGAGGCTCCTTCGGTGGACTTTCTTTACAAGAAATTACAATGCTGATTAATAGGGCAATTGTTAGTTTGGTTTTAATTGAATGCAGTTTTATCATTTTCCAGTATGATAGATTTGTCGAAAACTAAGAAAGGGAAACCGTTTTCTGAAATCTTATTTTGTATTTGACATGGTCGGAATGACTTGATCCACAGATATGTGGGATAATCAAGTCGGAATGGCCATCACGTTATCGGTACAAGCAATAGTTAGTACGGGTTGGGTGCAATGTTAACCCCTTTACTTTCTCACATCGAAGCGACGTATTACTTGCAATATCTTTCATGTTTTCTTCTGAAATATGAAGCAAATGTACGCTCCGGGAAATACGCCTATAATTGGAGAAAAGGAGGTAGAAAAAGAAGCGGACAAAAGCTATCAACTTGCCGGACCTGATACATTGAAATTTTATCGCAATCAAGTCGCGTAGTGCTGAGGTCTTTGGATCGACAACATCGGCAATGATTATTTTCCCCTTATCGTTGAGATAACCTTTTAACAAGCGAATGATCCTTTCCAGCGAGTTCACGTTTTCAAGATATTGTGAAATACTCAGTACAATGATAAAATCAAACTTTTCGCCATTGAGATTTTCGTTTAGTATTTTCTGGTTTGAATCCGTTTCGGTGGTGATAAGGAAGGTTTTGGACTGAGGGTGGTTCTTTCTGCATTGCTCAACAAAGGATGGATTTATATCGGCTCCCGTCGTCTTAACTTTGAATGTTGCAAGTGAATCTGCCAGAAACCCGGGGCCGCAGCCATAGTCAAATATTTCATCGCTTGATTTGATCTTAAATTTCTCAACGAACTGGCGGGCGAAATAGGAAGTGCTCACCTTCATCACCTCGTCAAATGAGTGTGACTGGTTCTGCCAAAATACCTTCCAACTTTCCTCAGATTTTTGCACGCTTGCGTTTTTTACGTCGAGGTTTTTGGCGTTTGTTTCAAGGATGGCGGTTTACTTTTCATACCATCGAGCGAGACATGCATGAATAAAACAAGTTTTCTCATCTGCTGACATCAGTTGGTAAGAGTAAATTTATCAATTCCTTTTTGTTATTTGTTCGATTTGTTTCGAGCTTTTATATGGTTTTTTCAACAATCTCTCCGGATACGGTGTTGTAGACAATTATTCCTTCTGTTGAACTTCCTAATTGTCCGGCAAGCTGCCCTTTGCTGTTCCACACTGAAGAGTTTCCGGTACACATGCCGTTGTCGGCTGGCCCTACAGCATTTACCATCAGAGTTGGAATGGAATACCGGATGGAGATATCCGACAAAGTCTTTACTGCACTCTCAACGCCCTTCGCGAATTTTGCCACGCTTGCCACATAGACTTGTGCGCCGCTTTTGTGAGCGGAGCTGATATGTTCCGGTATTGAAAGCTCATAACATATAGCAAGACCAATAGATGTATCGTTAACTATTAGACTTGGAAAGTTGACACCCGAAACAAAAAAAGGTTCTTCATCCGGATGTATATATTTCTTGGAATATACGAGCGGCGGCTTGTTAGGCTGAAAGAGAACCATGCTAATAAAGACGCGGTCGCCGCTTATAGTCGGAACACCAACGCCGATGCTGACCATGCGTTCGTTACTAATTTTTTGAAACACATCAAACCGTTCATCGTCTGTCCGGGTTGCCAGCTTTCTTGCCAGAGTTGGTTCATATCCTGTCAACGACAGCTCGGAGAAAATAATGAGATCAGCACCACTTGATATCGCGCTGTCGATGAATAAAAGATGCATTTCGATGTTTGCCTCAATGTTTCCTGTAACTGGTTTCGTTTGTGCACCGCAGATCTTCATGAGATTAGAAGTATAAGGTATAAGGGAATAGGGTATTAAGGGTGTAAGGTACCGTTACAGAGACAAAGATAAGGTTAAAGGGACATAAGGTGATCTCACAGAGGCGTGCAGCGTTAATGGAATTTGCTCTATATCTTATGCCTTTCACTCACGTTGTATTCAAGTAGGGCGAGAGGAATGTTCCTGTTATGAACTGGCAATTCCGGGATATTCGGCGTGTTGAAGTCTTCAATAAAACAGAATCCAAACCCCTTATAATAATTGATGATATTATGATCGTCGGCCCAGGTATCCATGCGGATAAAACTAAGACCCTTATTTTTGGCGTGACGAATAGCCCATTCGAGAATGACACCGAAAAGGCGCTGACCCTTAAATTCAGGATTGACCACTATGCGGTGCAGGTAAATTGAATCGCCTCTTTCCATCTCCCGCCAAAGGATCTTATCAGAATAGCATACGCTAAACACCATTGCGATTAGCCCATCAACTATGATTTTGTATTGGTGTTTATTGTCAACATCCTTGATCAACGCATTCTTATCATAGTTCTTCCACACTGGATAACCTTTTTTTTCCTGGTAGACGATCGACTGATCGAACAGTTCATAAACAAACTTCAGGTCCTCGTGCGTGGTATTCTGGATCTGCTGGGATCGGTTCATTAAAAGCCGCGCTTGTTTTCTGGCAATACAAATTACTAAATCTGAGTGCTATTCTTACTTTATTGGAATCCACATTTCTTCTTCCGAATCGGGGTCGTCATTTTTATATTTTTCACCCAAAACTTCAAAATGAGGTCTGTTATCAAGGCTGTACTCGGAATCAGGAAACCAGGTTGAGAAAATATAGTTGAAACTTGCCTGGCCTGTTGCAGCAGCGCCTTTATGTAAGAAAACAGCGTACAATCCGGATGGCATCGTGAATGCTTCCATCTCAGGAGGAACGGCATCAAAGTTTGTCACTTCTACAGCGGCCAGTTTTTCAAACGTCGAATGCGGGCTGAAGGTCTTAAAATAAAGGTCGTCGTATAGCTGTATTGAATACAAGTTTGTGCCAATCGTATTCGGAATTTCCTTACGTCGTCGCATGAAATTCTGCCACAATTCCCGGGTCTTGTTTGCGGATAGGGACATCGTCATTCGCTGGCCAACTAATTTCAGTTCACCCAACATTTCTATTCTGGGAGTCATTTATTTGTTAAATGATTTTTGTTCTGGGAAAAATTGAAGTTTCAGAGCTCAACGGTTTCTTTTAGGTTCAACATTCTTGCTTTTGGATTGACCATAACTGTTCCCTGTACTTTGGACCACAATTCCTGTAGCGACTTCAGAGCGCCGACGCTGTCTTCAAGACTATTAAAATACAAGTCGACGACTACGTAATTTGGATCGTCAGCGGATTGATAGACCTGGTAGCGTTTAACGCCCAATCGTTTCCTGCCTATGGGATCACTATCAAATGCTTTCTTCCAACCATCGTAGGTGGATACATTGTGCTCTATTTGTAACACGATCATAGGGAGTGGTTTTATATCAAATATACGATGGCAATCGACAATGATTGATGAATAAAGATTATCAATGAATAGCCAATCCCCTAAAACGGGGGAGTATTTGAAGAAGAAAAGTTACGATAACCGATGGAAAACGCTAAAACTCAACGAGTGCCAATTACAACATTGTGGCTCATACTTTTCAGATGTCGGAGATGAGAACATATTCCGCCCCAATAAGTTGTCTGGTTTGGTGTGATGCCGTTCTGTATCAGGACGTCATATAATATTTTGTTGAGATCTGGATAATGTATATGGTGTATATGTGGGAATAAATGATGCGCAATGTGATTGTTGAAACCTCCAAAGACAAAATTTGCAAGCGAGCTATGAGGATACATGTCATTGGAGCTTTTGATCTGGTTCATGATCCATGACGTTTTTATATAACCATCCGTGGTGGTCTCCGGGTACTGCAAACCCTCAACATGATGAGTCATGAAGAACGTAAAGAGCAGGAACAGGGATTGAAGCAAATGCATCGATAGGAAACCTACTAGTACAGTGGGCCAACTTTGTACTGAAAACATTATTGGAAAAATTACCAGGTACATAACGTAAAATACTTTCTGCGTCCAGAATGAGAAATGATAAGCGATCCTCCTCGAACGCAAATTTTCAAAGTACACCACAAAGTCTTTTATAAATACCCAATAAAGTGAATAAGTACTGTAGGCAAGTGGGGCATACATGTGTTGATATTTATGAAACCAGTAGTGCTTGCTGTTAGGGATTACTCTTATCAACTTCGATATCTCCAGATCGGTATCATAGTTCTCGACATTTGGGGCAAAGTGATGCGATTCAACGTGCCTTTTTTGCCAGGCTTCGCCGTGAGCTCCATTCAGGGCATAGATAAAAATGAATCCACAATCATTCCAGAGGGATTTCCTGAAAACTGTACCATGAGAAAGGTCGTGGGCAAAATTGAATGCAAGTAGCAAGCCCGAATAACCGTAGCAAACAAAGCAGACGACGAAAAGAAATTCGTTGTCGATTTTGTAGATACCTAAGTAGGAGACAGACAACAGCGATAGATAGAAAGCGAACTTTGCCGATAGCATCCACCTTGTCTGTTTCGCGTCAATCGCGAGTCCTTTTGATACCTTCCGATGAATCATCCTCAGCAGGTCGTTGTCTTGCGGGATATTTATGTGCTTACCTTTCAAACGCAGATGGTTTAAGTTGAACGTACCTGCCCATACCTTTCAGGAACCGGAAATGTGATAGCAACGATTTTTTATAGGTCATTTCGATATAGGCAATCCCGTATTTATGACAGACTTCTCGAAAAATTGGAAGGATGTTTACGTAATGAACATGGCAGACATTCGGCAGAAGGTGATGTATTGCATGCGCATTAAACCCGCCTAGCGTCCAATTCAAAAATTTGCTGTCGGCGTTATAATCAACAGAAGTAACCATTTGGAGTTTTGGCCAACTTATATCAAGCTTGCCATCGTCGTCTGGAGTAGGATGATGTACATAATCTGACAAGTGTGCTACGGCCAGAACTGAAACAAATATTATTGAGATGAGAAAATGATTGAAGAGAAATGCCAGCAGAACATGTTCCCATCCAAACGGCAATGCGTAGATCGGAAGGAGGATCATGTATCCGACGTAGAGAGCTTTAAATGCAACCAGCTTTACAATTTCAATTCTTGGCATTGTAATTTGGATGGTCCGGCTTGAGATGTTAACAATCATAAGGCTTTCGCGAAATAGAAACCAGTTGAGCGAGTACAGCAGGTACAACAGTGGTGTATAGATATGTTGAAAGCGGTGAAACCATTTCAGTGGTTGAGAAGCTGTCATTCGTACAAGTGGATTATTCAAAACGTCGATATCACTACCCTCGACATTTGTGTAGAGGTGATGCGATTCCGTGTGGTTCTTTCTCCATACGTAAGCATTATTCCCCAGGAGGTTAAAACTCACCTGGAACAGCACCTTGTTCCAGAATTTGCTTCGTACAGCCACGCCGTGGGCAGCGTCGTGCGAGATGTTAAAAGCGATGAGCAAAACTGATAGTCCCATTAAAAGATAGAATATATAAAAGACTAGGACTGAGGTACTGGTTATCATGAATGCATAAAAAACAAGCACGAGTGTGAAGTACATGGCCATTTTAAAGAACATGATACCATTCCCAGTTCGTTCGATATTGTTTTTCGAAAAGTAATGATCAAGCTGTTCAATCAGCTCTTTGTAAAAGTCAGTGCCGTTGTCACGGGTGAATTTCAGTTTTTTCATATCTGGTATCTTAATTGTTTACTGATTTTCCTGCGGATCCACCCGCACAACCTGTTCCCTACACTGGCATAAACGTACTCCGTGTTGAGAACATTGTGGACGTCGACTTCGATGAAAGAATACTTGCAGTATTTGAATGATTCCTGTCAATTCATGGAAATCGGGATTAACTGATTAGTGATTGAAGGGAAGGATTGAAAGGGTTTCAGGATCGTTTCTCCCGCGAAAACGGGATCCGTTGAATCGAAGTCATTGAAAATGGCTCTTAACGGCAACAACGATTTGCTATCTCGATGTCAGCTGCGTGCGACCAGAACCATCGGCATTCATTACAAATAGTTCGTAACCAGTGTTGTTAAATCCGGAACCAAGAAAGGCTAGTTTAGTTCCGTCTGGCGACCATCGGGCACCCCAATCATCTTTGTCGTTAAAGGTGAGCCGAACAATAGAATGGTCCACGGTGCTCATTTTATAAATTTCCCACTTTCCGTCGCCCGAATCCAGTACATCATCGCTATGAGCATCAAAGACGATATAAGATCCATCTGGTGACAATACGGCGTTTCCGCAAGAGTTAAAATCGGGCGTATATGTTTTCACTATTGTGCCATCAAGGTTTGTTAGATGTAGTGTTTCTTTTCCATTTACTGCAATGGAGTACAAAACTTCTTTGCCCGACGGCGACCAGGTAGGACGACCAGGATAAGTGCTACCTGTATATATAATGACAGATGTTGAATCCTTACCGCTCTTCACTAACACATTCCAATGTTTGTCCTTTTCACTTAGGTATGCCAGGTGATTGCCGTCGGGTGACCACGAAGGGGAAGCGTGCTGTCCAGGATCGCTGGTTAGTTTCATAATATTATCTGCATCAAAGTCGCGTATAAAAATTCGACGTTCCCCCAGCGAGTCAGATGAAAATGTATACGCATTCTTTTGAGGATGCCAGGTGGGCTCTCGTTCGTTAAATGAAGAGTGGGTTATTTGTTGCAGGGCACTGCCATCTGGATTAATCCTGAAGATGTCCCAGTTTCCATTTCGGTCGGAATAGAAAAGTATTTGTTTGCCGTCTGATGACCACGACGCGATATAGTTCTTATATGTTTCAACTTTTCGCTCGGATTGGCAACCGAGGACCAGAAGAATTGTGATAAAGGTGAAGTCTTTCATGTTTCGATGTCCTGACCAAGAATTCGTGTGGTTAAGATAGCGGTTGAGAGAGAAATCCGGATTGGAATTTGGTTGGAATGTTGGTCATTGATTCCGGTTATCCCCCGAGTGGTGGGAAAAATCGACGCGCGTAAAGCGATGGCAAGATGCTATGCTTTCTTTTCGCGCTTAAAATCTTGTTCGATGCGAAATAATTTTCGATCCACCCTGATAAGCAGGATGATCATTGCAGTGAGAATAACTACCAATCCGAAAACTACAGTATATATCTTTCCGTCTTGACGTAATAAATCGGCCATTTCAACATCTTCATTTCCCTGGGCAAGTGAGTGCAGGGAACATAAGACGAGTGCAAACAGGATTTTAATTTTAGATTTCATCTCTTAATTTTTTTATAGCGCGTATTCTGAGAAACAAAGTATATAACCACCAGCCTAATGCAATAAAACTAATCATGGCTGTGTAAACCACCAGTTTCATGTTGTGCGACGTGTCAAATAGACGAAACGTTGGATTGTTTCCGCTCCCGGGGTGCAATGAGTCGCTCATCCGGGGCAGGATGAAGATCAATGGAATAAATACCGCAAATGCAAAGATATTATACACGGCACTTAACCTTCCGCGTTGTGTTTCATCCTCAAGTGATCCTCTTAACACGAAATATGCCGAGTAGATCAGTAATCCGATAGCGGTATTGTTGAGCTTGGGATCGTTAGTCCAGAAAGCACCCCACGTTGCGTTTGCCCAAATACTGCCTGTAGCAAGCCCAAGGCACCCAAAAAAGAATGCAACTTTTACTGACTCGACCGCCCGGTCATCGGACTCAATGTTTTGAGTTCTGAGATACTGTATGGATGACCACACCGAGTAGCCAAAAAGTGAAATCATTGCAAACCACATCGGAACATGGAAGTAATTCATGCGGATTGTCTCGTTCAAGATGTGCAGACGTGGAACCGGAATCAGGAATCCGCCAATAACGGTGTAGTAAAGTAGAATGATTGTTAAGATCTTCCACCATGAGAGTTTGTACTTGTTCATTCTGCCAGATTACAGCGTTGGATCACGCGCCGGGCAAAATTAACAATACATTACTAGGTGGCAGCAACAGCCAGACCAAACATTTCTAATTTTTTTAACCTTCAAACACCGTGACGACCACATTTCCTTTTTTACGGAAACTCTCAACATAGGCATGCGCTTCCCTGATCTGCTCCAGGCTGTACTTTCTGTCAATAACGGATTTCAAATGACCCGCTTCAATAATTTCCTTCAGCTTCGCGAGGTCGTCGGTGTTTTCTTTCGGAGAGCTTCCTACGGTAATAAATTTTCCCCCGGATTTCAATAATTGAGTACACTTTGATTTGGAGGTCTTTCCAACTGCATCGAAGATAATATCGAATCGGGTGTCCAGCTTTGTAAAGTCCTCTTTTGTATAGTCGATTGCCTTTTCTGCACCTAGCGAGCGCACCAGGTCCAGATTAGAAGTGCTGCACACAGCGGTAACGTTAGCTCCAAAATATCTTGCAAGCTGAACAGCAAATGTTCCAACACTTCCCGATGCGCCGTAAACGAGCACATTGTCTCCGTTTTTTATTTTTGACTGTCGCAAAAGTCTGATTGCTGTCAGGCCTCCGATTGGAACCGCTGCGGCTTCGTCATAGGTCATATTTGACGGCTTTAGGGCAATTACGCTGTTTTCAGGAAGGCATCGGTATTCCGCATAACCTCCAAACTTGAACCCGCAGGAAGCAAAAACTGAATCACCTTTCTTGAATGATTTTACTTCATGTCCGACCTCTTCAACAACACCTGCAAGTTCAAACCCGAGTATCTTCACTCTCGTCGGTCTGAACAGACCGCCAAAAATTCGAACCAGGAACGGATCAGCTTTGCGCATTCGCCAGTCTCCAGCGGTCACGGTCGTTGAATATACTTTTATAAGTATCTCACTAGCCCTGGGCTTTGGTTTCTCAATGTCTTTTAATTGAAGAACATCAGGCGGGCCATAACGGTCGTAGACAACGGCTTTCATAGCTTGTGATCTTTATTTCGTTTATTTCGTCTCTACATACATTTGCAGAACATCTACGTATTCTCCATTAAGCTGCTTGACCGCTTTGACATGTCTTCCTTCCTCAATAAAACCAAGATGGCGGTATAATTCGATTGCTGGTTGGTTGGTGGAGAATACACTTAAATATACTTTTTCAATTTCGCTGTTGGACTTCGCCCATTTTAACATTGTGTGAATAAGCTGTCGACCGATTCCAATTCCTTGAAATTGAGGGTGAACGCTGACGCCGAATTCGCCGGTATGTGAATTCTTTCGTTTTCCATTTTGAATAAAAAACAGCAACCCCACGATCTGGTCATCAACATCTGCCACTAACAAGAGAGACGAAGGACTCCGATTTATGTTGTTGATCCAGGCTTTTTCATTTTCCGTAGTAATATCATATTCCTCCGGGATCGTAAGAACCTGATCGGTAGATGCGAACAAAATGCGGGAATAGCTGATAATGTTATCGGCGTCACTTTCATTGGGGCGTCTAATATTGAATTTCCGGCCGTCTTTCGTCAAATGATTTTGCACCTTATTATTCCACTTTTATGATCGTTGCCTGACGCGCTATAATACTCCAGCTATTGTTGGCGTACTTCCAGACATTTGTAAATCTCCTGGTTACCGTCTTGCCTGCATTCTGCTGTTTGCCCTGCGGTTTGATTACTTCGCTTCCCATTACGATAGCAATGTTATCATTAAATGTGACCTTCTCAATGTTCCTTTCAAACGATAAATAGTTCAGTCCGCCGGATCTGAACACCGCCTTTGTTCCCTGAACAGTTCCCACGATGTTTGCAGGCGTGTTAATAACCATGCTTGCGGACCATAACTTATCAAAAAGGGCTATGGAATCGCCTTTCATTACAGATTCGCGTTCGAGTTGTTCGAGACGCCTTATCTCTGGTTCTCTTGGATCTTGTGCAAATGCAACGTCCGAGATCATTACAAACAGCAATGCGAATGTGGATGCATGAATTATCTGTTTCATAATTATTTGGAGTTTGAAGGTTTTCATGGACGTTTCTAATATGGTCCCGACGCATAGGATATTTCAATCGCAAATTTAGCGTCATCGATTTTTTGAATCCTATCAAAGGTCACATAGCCCCTGACACTACCCTCCCTATAGACAATCTCCTCACCAAGAAGATAACTTCGTTTTTCCTTTATCAGCTGTGATACAGCACCAGTTCCTCCTGGAATGTCTATGGGTACGTCTATCCCTTTTCCTATTTCATTCATCAGAATTACGGCTTTAGCGAGCCAATAATTTATGTCGATTGTGTCGCCTTTAAACCTTGCAGTCTCGAATCTGAAGGTCAATATGTAGTATTCACATCCCCAACTTTTTATCATCAAGTGGTCATCGTTATCCAGTGTTACGGTTTCCGTTCCTGTGCGATTGTCATCGGATAGTTTAAATATCGAATGTGGGAACACAGCTTTCTTTACAACTGATTCCGCCTGCCCGCGTGGACAATCATAGGATGCAGTCGTTTCCTGAACCGTGCTATCGATGGGACTTTCTGCTGAGCTTATAAGCTCCTGAGTTGGTTCTGCTGCAACCGAGTCCACCACCGGCTGATATTTTTCAGTTGTCTTTTTCGTCGCGCAGTTGATCAACACAGCTGCCATGAAAAATACTCTAATGGTCATTGTCGTTTTTTTCGAATGCAAGCGTCAGAAAATACGTGCGTGCATCCGCTCTTATTTCGGCTAAGAACACTACGGCATTGTATCGTCTGCCGACACCGCCCGTCGATACAGGTTGAACAGGATCATACACATTCCCGTCATGATTGATACATCGGCCATATTAAATATTCCTGTTTGAAACACTACCAGATCGATATGCAGGAAATCAGTAACCGAACCATACTGAATCCGGTCGTAAATATTTCCGATGCCGCCTCCAATGACAAAACAGATTCCAGCGATACTAAGGTTGGACAAGTGTTTCACACGCAACACGTAGAAAAAAGCGGCTATGAGAATAAGCAATGGTGAAATTGTAAGAAGTATGGTCTTAAGTGGCTCAGGCAGATTATTTCCCACGCTTAAAAACGCACCTGTATTTTCAATTTTGGTCAGCGTCAGATAGTTTTTGATCAAACTTATTTGCTCATGGTATTCGATCTTTTGCCGCGCAATCCCTTTTGTAAATTGATCACATCCGACATTTGAGATTAAGAGAGCGAGGATGAAAAGTGTTCTTAATGTTTTCTTTATCTCCATCTGGTGTATCGACCGTAGTCGAGGAATATAACGAAGATAAGACTTTAGTCTGAATCGCGGTATAGAAGAATTTGTAAAAGGCCGTTCTAGATTTCTAGAAATCTTCCAGACAGATCTCTTTGTTGACTACAGTTCCAGCTGTAGTTCCCATTGCGACGGCGTTGGCGATCGTACGCATGCGTGAGGTATTGTCACCGACCGCAAAAATTCCTGCAATAGTGGTTTTTTGGAACCCGTCAATCTTAACGTACGCTTCCTCTGTTATTTCGCATCCTAATATTTCGGGCAGTTTGCAATGTTGCTCAAAGGAAGCACGTGAATACATGACATCGAGGGAGGTTTTTGAGCCGTCTTTGAAGACGATATTTTGAATTTGCCCGTTTGCATGATCGAATTGAGCAAGCACCTTCTCCACGATCTTGATATTATGATTTTTCAGTTTTGTAGTTTGTTCCTCGCTCAAAGTCGAGGTTCCATTTGTGTACAATGTCAAATCGTTTGTCCAGTTTGAGATAAGTATTGAGAACTCGAAGCCACTATCTCCATTTGCCAAAATGCCGGTTTTTTTATTCCGCACCTCATATCCGTGACAGTATGGACAGTGAAGAAGGGAAACGCCCCAGCATTCGGAACTCCCTTCAATAGGAGGCATTATATCCCTGATACCCGTGGCAAAAATCAGTTTCCTGCTCGCAAACGTTTCACCTGACTCTACCTGGATATCAAATCCCTTAACGGTCTTGTTTCCTTTTTGGGCAATGCCATTAAAAAATTTCACGGTGGAGTACCTCTCCACTTGTTGTTTTGCAATTGATGAAATTTCTTTCGGAGTTTTTCCATCCTGTGTGAGGAAGTTATGTGAATGCGGCGTTTGGGCGTTGCAGGGGTTGCCGCTGTCAATAATTAATACTTTTCTTAAAGCCCTGCCTAAAGCCATAGCCGCAGCAAGGCCTGAATAGCTGCCTCCGACGATTATCACGTCAAATTTATTATGTTCAGTCATAGGAGTGTAGATGGAATGCTCGTGTTAATTAACTCTTGTCGTTTCCGGAGATAGTTCGCATTATCAAATCTACAAACGGTATGCCGACGAACACTATCCAGGGAACGAGAGCCAGGGTAAGCACTAACGTCCTCACATATAATGGAAAAACGGACAGTGCTTCTCCAAAAAAATATAGAAACAAGGTAATGGAGGGATAAATAATTACCCAGATTTTTAACGAAGCGATCAACTTTGCTTTTGTTTTCATAAAGAATTGAATTAGTCATTTTGTGAGAGCGAAATTACGGTCCACATTCCTATTTTGGATAGGACAGAAATGAAATTGAATAGGACTTATCTGAAATTTTGCCTGTATGTCTCGGGAGAACAACCTGTATGGTTTTTGAAGAATCGAATAAAATAAGAAACATCTTCGTATCCTAATTGAAGCGCAATCGCGTTCACCTGGTTAGAAGTTGCAAGTAGATGCCTCCTTGATTCAAGAATAATGTATTCGTTAATAAGTTCTGAGCACGTTTTACCCACAGTGGTTTTAGTAATTGCGTTAAGCTGATAGGTTGAGAGGTGCAACATCTTTGCGTATTCAGCTACTTGTTTGGTCACCGAAATATGCATGCGCAATAACTCAAAAAAATCCTCCAGTCGTTCTTGTACATAGCTATTTTTCCCATCAGAAATTGCATTGGCGTTTTGGCTATGGCGTACAAGCTCAATGAAAAGAATATCCAGGTTCGCCCTGATTACTTCTGTAAACCTCTCTTGTTGTTCAGAGAATTCCTGAAAAGTAGACTCCAGAATAGAAAACAATTTTCCGGATCGTTTCGCCTCGAGCTTGCACTGGTTCCGGCTGCTAACTTTCCGCAATACATAAGCGGCCGACTTCTCAGTCGGTGAGTAGAAACTCTTGTCAAACTCAATCAAAAATCCGGTGCTCCCTTTTTTCAGGGTGAGTTGATGGACTTGTCCTGGTCGCAAAAAGAACATGGAATGATTTTCAACTTGGTAAGGTGTAAAGTCGATGATGTGCTCGCCACTTCCTTTTTCAAGGGCAAGAAAGAAGAAGAAGTCATGCCGGTGAAGTTTCTGGGTCATGTCTTTCCCGGACAACAGCGTACTAATTTTTCGAATGTTAAATTTTCCCGAAGGCTTTATTTCCTTTTGAGCAGTATTGATACTTCTAATTGGAATGCGTTCCATTTTTCGTGATTAATTCACCAAACGCTGGATTTCGATCAACCGGGACGTTTCGTGTAATGAACGATTATTAGCCCGCTATCGCAGGTCATTGACTTCACAAACTTCAATTGTTGCCAATTTTCTAATTCCGCGAAAGCAGACATTCCTTTTCCTATTGCAATTGGGTTGACGAAAAAATGAAATTCATCGATCAGGCTATGCTTGATTAAGGATGAAACGAACGAACTGCCGCCATAAACGATCAAGTCTTTACCATCCTGATTTTTCAGCTTGTTTACTTGGTCGGTGAGTTTTCCCTTTGCAAGCTCGGTTTTGTCCCAAATCGATTTATCAAGGGTTTTTGTAAACACTACTTTCTTTGCGCCGACAATGCGGGTTGCGAACTCGTACATTGGGTCGTCGGGTTTTGTGATTACGTCCTGCCAATACGGTATGTAACCTTCTGCCAACTTTCTCCCAATGAGGATAGTGTCTGAGGTATCGAGCAGGTCTATGACATATTGTTTGATTCCGTCCAGGTCCCACGTTACCCACTGTTGTTCATCGTCAGGTCCGGTCGAATTAAAGCCGTCCAGGGTAACCTGCATTTGTAGTTTGAGTTTTCGCATGGTCATTGCAATAGTGCCAACCTTTAAGAATACGAAAAAACGTTGGCATATCACTTACTGATTTGAACCGGTAAGAGTGTTAATGAAGATTGGTATTGATTAGAAAGATATTTTGCGTGGGGCCCGGTATTAGTTTGCTTCGAATTTAAATTTTTGACCACCCACTGAGGCCTCATACATGAGTCCGCCCTTTTGCATCGTGAAGACCATTACACCTTCCACGTACTTTGCGTTTGCCGACGCACCCGAAGCTGCCGCGACAGCAGAAACCTGGGCTGAAAGTTCAATTCTGTTATCTTTGAAGCGGTCCATTGCGTCCTTGTTTTCAAAGAAGATTACCTCCCGGTAGGCCTGGCCGCCGAATTGAAAGCCCACGCTAACCTGAGTGAGTTTGGCAATACCAATTTGTTTACCATGTTCGTACACCGCGCCGGTACCCGCAGCACCGCCAACTACGACAGCGCCTTTACCAACATTGGGAAAGATCACATATCCATATGACTTTTCGAACAAGCCTTTCATCTCTTTATCGGCTTTCATGAAATCTTCCTTTGCTGTCAGCTATAACTTCGCTTTTCTTGGTGTCAGATTGCGCACTTGCGGAAATTGTAAGTCCGCAAAAAAGCAGCATGAGAAAGGATTCTTTTATTGTTTTCATAGAGTATGAGGGTTTAATTAAAACGATCTCCTGTTCGTCTGGTAAACAAGATAAACAAAAGATTTATGGCTTAAAATCCATTTACGAGGATATGATGAGGCGTTCGCCAGTTGATCTGCTAAAAAGATAGGATAGTCCTCATACGCTTTCTCTCGGCAATTCTGCCAATACAATTATCGGGCGAATTTGTACTCCAGTCCCAGCCTGATCGTATAAGCGCTTTCAAAAAAAATGTGATGCAAATCTTCGGTTTCTTGTTGGCGAATTGGAATAGCCGGATTATTCACCTGGTTCTTTTCTGCGCGTAAATCATAGATCTTCAACGGGACATTTAAGTCAATAATGAACCGACGGCTAATTTTGTAATTTATTCTCGGGATTAAATTAAGGCCGAAGCCATATAGCTTGGTTGACCAGTAATAGGTCGTCTCGACATTTGGAATATATTCTATGTGTACGTAGTAGGGATTGATTCCCGCACCGATAGCAAAAGCGAAACGATTTGATTCATTCGTCAACGTTTTGCTCAATTCGTATCGTAGAGAATAAGATGTGGCCTCACCATCGAATGTTGCGTCTTTTCTGAATTCATAGTTCATTGGATATTGAATATTATCGACGGACTTTGATATTTCCGGTATGAAGAATTCAACCTCATGGAGAAAACCATTCTTTGTGTGAATATCCACTGCCAGAGAAATTCTGTTGAAATTGACTTGCTCAGAACTTGTCACCAGGTTGTTGCTACTTTCATTGTAAATAGTTTTAAAGAAGTCAGTGTTCTGGTAGACCTTGACGCCAAACGTTTGGCTGTAGGAACAAATTGCACCGAAGATAGATAATGTGGTTAATAACGTGGTTTTCATATCTTTTGAACGAGGGCGGGTTAATAGTAAGTAGTAAGTAGTAAGTAGTAAGTAGTAAGTAGTAAGTAGTAAGTAGTAAGTAGTTAGGTGACAACGGAATCAGTGCAATGAAAGAACGATGTCACCTATATTATATTTCAAAAGTAACACTATTAACCTTCCGATAGGAGGTGTTCTGATTGGAGTGCCGATAAGACCACGCGGCAGGATTTATTACAGATACGCTATTGGATTCAAATAGAACATTTTCTTCCAACCCTGCTTTCCGAATTCAATTCTCCATGGGTAGGGGATCAGCGTCGCGATTGAATAGTGTAAATGCGGTGGTTTGCCTTTTGCGTTCCCTGTCGTTCCAACTGTTCCTATCCTCTCCCCTTTGCGGGTCCAGGAAAGGAGCCCTGTATCGATATCTTTCAGATGAGCGTAGTAATGTAACCGCCACTTTGGTCCGATGATCAGTACAACATTTCCACCGATTTTAATCTCGCCCCTGAAGATCACGAGGCCGCCGGTCGATGAATTGACGTTTGTTCCTTCCTTAGCAAAAATGTCAACCCCTTTATGTGTACCTGACTTTCCCCATGGGTGGTACCAAAATGATTTTGCGTTATAACTTTTTTCGTCCGCGTTCTCCACTGGATTTGTCAGATCTTGCGGAATTATTAATCCAAGGGTTAGAATCAAAAGTATTCCAAGAGCGAATAACTTTCTTTTTTTTGAAGGCTTCATTGTTGTAATTGTTCACAACGTTTAATTTTCACAGTCCTTTTCCGACTAAAGGATCTTTCATTTATTGCCGATGTTCAGGTCCTCAAGGTCCTTAATTATTTTGCTATCCGCCGCTGTTTCCATCGGAACGTTGTAGTATTTCCAAAACTCAGCATTCAACGAACTGGCCTGACCTTCGACACTCTTGTTGATATTCATTTTCTGTCCCGTTGTATTGCCGACATCATCTTTCACAACATTATTCACAAATAGTTCCTTCATAAAGGATTGCTTCAGGATCACTTCGCTTGTCGACTTGTTAAATAAGTTGTAGGAGTCTTCTTCCCGTTGATATTTCAAATACATTTTATCGTCGATCCGTTGAAACTCGAAGATCATTCTGAAGGATGTTTCCTGCAGGCCATGAGGATCGGGCAGGTTGAGATATCGCCTGTAATATTCGCCGTTGACCATTTGCATCTTTAATTCGAGCTTGAGGATAGCGAAGGTTTCACTATCGATAAACAATATGGCCGATTGACTCGGACCTTTTGTACCTGAAATTTTATATACCGTAGTTTGGTCGTACGAAAAAATACTGTCGATCTCATATTTCCATCCTTTGGTATTTATGGGACCAAAACGATGTTTGACGTAGTTGTCCTCCATAAGATCAAATATGGAGTTTTGTCTGTCATAGGTGCCGTTAACGGGATGTCGTTTGTTGAAACTTCTCCTGACCTCAATAATCTCCACGTCTTCGAAGCCGGGATTGTAGTCCTTGTATCTGAACCTTAACGCTGCCTCAAGTAACTCCACCGGTTTGTCATTTTCCCTTTGCAAGTCCCTGAAAAAGCCCTCGATCATGAATGGCTTCATTGGATAGTTCGATGGAATGCTGGCCACAGCTTTTTTGACTATGTCCTTGCCGGTAAGTTCTTTTTCTGAAGCATTTATTACAACCTCACTTAATAACGTGGAACTTTGTGTCAGCTTTACTACATTTTCTTTTTCTACCATAGCGCTAGCGACTGACTTAAAATAGTCATAGCCGATCACTGATATTATCAAAGTGTCCTTTTGTAAGTTGGACGGTATATGGAATAGAAAGATTCCATCATCGTTGGTGGTAGTCCCAATTGAACTTCCTTTAATATAAACAGAGGCATAGGGGATAGGTTGGCTTAATTCGGAATCGAGTAGCCTACCTTTAATGGATATAAAGGTTTCTTGAGCGAATGAATTAATCGTCGCGAAGCAGTAAAGGAAGAGGACTATTCGCATTTGATGGCACTTTTTTTCAAGACTCTATGTGACGGGTTTTGTTACATTCCGTTAAGGCTTTATTCACTTCGGTGTTGACGGGCCGGGATGTTCGGGACTTCTAGAAGTCTGGCTTGCGATAGGGCGAGCTGCATTTTATCGGCTGTTATTTATTTGCGACGAAGGCGATACCACTGCTCATTCGCTTTCAAAACCTTATAGATAGCTTCGGGTTCGTCGGCTGCAGGCTCAACATGAGATATTGTCCAACCCGGAAAGCAAGTTTCAATTTGTTGACGGCTTGCGCCACTAGGCAGAAAAGCTCTCCACCTTGGATCCCATACCAACAAAAGAATGGTTCCATCTTGAGCGGCAATTTTATCCACGGCTTTTCCCATCGCGCTCCGTTGCTCGTTTGTGAGCCCGTGGAAAGTTCCTGAATCCAGCACGAGTTTAAATCCTTTTCCAATTTTGTCAGAGTCAAGTTTCGTCACATCTTCTTTAATTAGTTTGACATCAACATTTTCTCTGGTCACACGTTCTTGAGCACGTTGTAACGCCTTCTCGACAATGTCAACACCAGTAACAGCCCACCCACGTTTTGCCATAAGAATTCCCCAGACCCCATTTCCGCAGCCGAGATCGAGTGCCTTTCCGAACGGGGCTGTTTTACCAGCCTCCTCCCGCTCAAACATTTCAGCAATTTTCTTTACAAACGGGGAATGTTTTTCGGCGTCCTCCCAGGGATGAAAGCCAATTGAATACGCAAACTTGTAGTTCATATTGGGTGTGTTTAAGTTAAGAAAATTCAAATGAGCATTTAATTCGCTTTCAGCATGACGTCGAAGTACGTGCCGTAGCCGGTCAGGAGTAATACTTAAATGGCCACCTCGATATTTTTGGCTACGTGGCGCGAGACTGCACACACCAATAGCTTTCTCTTGAAGTCGTGTCCCACGCTGGATGGAACAAAATTAAGAAACTAAACTTTAATCATATTCAAATTTTGCGCTTATCAAGGGATGTATTTATAACAAGTCAGTGTGTTTATGCCCTTGTTTACCTGAACTATTTCAATGATTGGGACTTCATTACGTCCAAATGCCTGTCGTGATTTTCTAATAAATGACTTGTTGTCCTCGTAATTGATTGTGGTTCTTGAATTGTTCTCCTGCTCAATAAAGTCATCTTTCCCAAAATTGACAGAGGACGTAATGGACTCAATAATTCTCAATTTGTCTGTGGGCGAAATCTCCAAGCTAAATTTTTGAAAGGCTCCTAGAATTTCGTCGCTGTCATTATGAATGATTCTAAAGTCGTCATTCAAGTGAATGTCATGTTTTGATAAAAATTCTTTGGCGTCAGATTTAAAGAATAGATAGTCCTTGGAAATCGTTGCAATAATAGATAGGATTAATCCCGCAGCAAGAATGCCTGATAATACGATGCCTGGTTTTTTATATCCAAGTTTTTTGGGTATCCAATAACCTAAAAATAGGGTGCCTGCGAGAAGAATGATTACCACGACTACGATCAGCACCCAAAAAGTCAAAAAGTTCATTAAGTAACCTTTAGTCGAAGTCCTTTAGGTTGCATTTCAATTTACTCCTTTATCAACGTCACTCTTTTGGTTTTGTAGTCATATTCAATACGAAGCATTTCATCATTAATAATGAACGTCGCCTCGTTGTAAAGTCCGTAAGAAATGAACTTGTCAAATTCATCAGCCCACCAAGGCTGTCCGGCGAGAGTCGATATAACTTCTTTTAATTTAAACTGTCGTGATCCAACGTAGTTAAATTCTCCGCCGAACATATTCACTGTCTTGATTCCAGAGAATCCATGTGGGACTTTGGTGTCATTAAATTCTACAATGATGTCCTGACCTCGAGAGTTCTTCAGGGTCTTGTACTCAATAGTATTGGAGGCGAGATTTTCAAAAGAGTATACTTTCCATTTCCCGTTTAGCGTCGTTATCGAAGGGTCGTCGTTGAAGGAAGCAGGTATTGATGGTTCAGGTGTTGAAGAAGTGTCAATATCGCCGTCAGAACAACTCAGTTGTCCAAGTAGCAAGAGTGAAATGATTAACAGGCCCGGCCTCATAGTGTTCTATTTATCATTGGACACTCTTTTTTGCAGGTTGGTTGGTTGCTGATCAAAATTAGTTGCTAAATCGTTCGTGTCAAAATATCAGCGTCCGCCAACCCCCCGACCCCCCTCCTGCTTTCGCGAAGTCGCTTGAGCGGGGGAACAAAGGGGGAAAATGTTCTAAGTGCAGAATTCATTCCCTTTAAGGAAAATGGCCTCATCAAGAATGGATGTGGCGACAAGGAGGCAAGATCGCAACGGAATGACTGCTGACTGTCAGGCAATTTCGCGCGGGCCGGACACCCTACATTAGTTTGTCCGTTGCTTGTTCCTTACTTAGTGGCTTTGGATGAACCGATTTATATATTACAAGACAGATCCCTCCGGTCACAACTGTTGCAAGGATATCCCAGGGGTCAATTGGTTTCCCCAACAATGGCTGTCCAATCTCATATAGTACCATGGCTATGGTTGTAGTCTTAATCAGAAACAGGTGTTGAGTTCTTCCTTGTCCGATGAAGCCTATCGAAACAAAAATAGCCGCCATGACACCCAGCGTGTTGCCAATGGTGTCGGCTAAATGAAAGTCGTTGATATTATTTCTATAAATGTAAGGCCGATAGATGGGCCGTGCTAAAAATTCAAGGATCAAAAGGGCAGCAAATCCAATGGATAAATTGGTCACCCTATCTCTTGTCAGTTTCCAATTGCGGATGTCTTCTTTTAGATCTTTAATTGTCATAAAAGTGACGAGTCGCAGCGGTTATGTTTGTGGCGTCGCTGGCTTTGAAAAACTAAATTGTCCGACACAGCAAAACATTATTTGAAAATTAAACAACAAATATAAACTTCGCCCAGCAATGGCATATAAAAGTTGTAGGTGGCTTTTGCAATCACTCTTCACAAAATGCACGGATCAAGCCATCTGCGTCGAAACCCAATTGCTTTGCCTTTCTTAAATCGCTGCACGCGCTCGCCTTTTCTATACCGTCTGGATCAACGTCCCCCTTCTCAGATAGCGCATTTAACTTTGCAAGCCCTCTACCTGCATAAGCGTCTTCGTACGTAGAATCCAAATGGATTGCTTTACCATAGTCCCTGATCGCGTTTTCCCAATCAAATGTCATCAGGTCGCAATATCCTCTTTCAAAATAGACTTCTGGATTCGCGGGTTCTAACTTAATTCTCTTATCAATGTCCTCAATTGCTCCCTTAAAGTCTCCTTTCGTCTCTTTAGCCGAACATCGTTTTTCCAATGCATCCTTGTTTGTTGGCGCAATATCAAGGAGCTTGTCTAAGTCTGATATTCCTTTGTCAATTTGATTTGTGTTGATGAATATTTGCGCTCTAAGGTAATATCCTTTGATGTTTTGTGGGTCATTCTTCAAAAGTTCGTCCAGCAACTTTAGCGATTGAATAGTATCCCCCTTGTCCAATTCCTTAACACTTTTGTCGTATAAGCTTTGTCCAACGAGACCAAGCGTTGTCATAGTTAATAGAACCGTTATCAAAATCTTTTTCAAAGTCAACTCAAATTTATTTGCATTGGCCACCAACGCATGTGTATTGGGTATGTGGCTTAAGTATCCTTACTGTTGTCCATTTTCGGTCCCCTCTGCAAACATTAATGTACCCAATGGACCGTGCAACTTGTCAAACTCGCCGTGGGCAACATAGAAGTATCTTTCCGTCGTCTTGGAACTCTCATGCCCAAGTAAGGCTTGAATATACCGCAGATCTGCTCCTCCTTCCAACATGTGAGCAGCAAAACTGTGCCGCAAGGTCTGCGAACTTATTTTCTTTTCAATACCAGCACGAAGGGCGTTCCGCTTTAACATGTTGTTTACACTTCTCGCTGTGTAAACCCGCCCTCCAGATCCTTCAAAAACGCAATCGTTCGTACGGTAAATCCCTTTGTAATACATAAGGTAATCGTAAGCTACAGGAGAAAGTATCGTCCTTCTGTCTTTTTTTCCTTTGCCACAACGTACGTAGATCGATTTCCTGTCCGGATCAATATCAATCCACCTTAGGTGGAGAAGCTCAGTCATCCTCAATCCCGCCGAGTAAAACAAAAACATGATCGCCCGGTGCTTCACGTTGTCAGTGTGATAGAACAAGGTCTTTACCTCATCATCACTTAGTATCGTGGGAAGTTTCCATTCCTTCCGCGGCCGCTCAGTATAATATACCCTGCGTTCGCCTTCCATCACCTGCTCCAGGTAAAATTTTATCGAATTGATCGCCTGGTTTTGTGTCGCTTTGCTCACCTTCTTTTCATTGGCGAGATGTAATAGATAATTGTGAACGATCTTCTCATTAACCTGTTCTGGCGGAGTAGGATGGATGTACATCAAAAACATCCGGAACTGTATCATGTAGTTGTCGTACGTCGCCTTACTGTATCGCATGCGGATGAGTTTCTCAGAGTAAGCATCAGGAATTATTACCGCATGCTTCGCCAGCGATGTCTCAGACAACGCGCAAGCATCATCAAATCCCTGAAGCTTGACTTCGTCGTTGGGACATAGAACATTGTAAAGATTCTTTAACGCGTCGGCGGTATACTTGATGTAAAAGCATCGAAGGCTCTTCGAATACTTCCGGTCGGTGAACTGCGATAACGACTGATACGCGGCAGCAGATATCCTTCCGCGGATAGCTACGCAAAGCGTATCACGGTGTACTAAAGGTTCGAGTGTTAACATGCATCGAACCTAAGATTTTATTTTTCTATAGTCGGTTATTAAACAGTTACTTTCGTTTACATTCATTTGTAGTCGTTTGTTGTCGAATGCACCGTTAATCGTTATCCTTTAATCGTGGTGCCCGCAGTCAATGGCTTTGGATAATGTAGCCTTTTTGTCCAGGCCAATTGAATTCCATAAAAAAACCTGTTATCCGATTATCTATTTTATAGGTAGGGGCTTGCTTCGTTCGTATGTCACGACAGAGTCGTGACCACTCCTCGCAATGACGTGGGACTATCCGACGGCTATTTCGATGAAACTCTCTTCGGAAAAGTAAGTTTCTCCAATGGTAACAAGCTCGTCGGCGGTGATGGAGTCGACGCGGGTGATGAGCTTTTGATAAAAATCGTTGGGTAGATTAAAAACGAGAATGTTCTTTACTTTATCGGCGTGAGCAAAAGAAGTGGTGATCTCCAGCTGCAGACTTCCAATAAAATGATTGCGCGCCGTCTCCAGCTCCGAGCTTCCGATTTTCTCCGTCCGGAGACGTTTTAGTTCTTTGCGGATCTCTTCAAAAGTGACATCAAGGTTCTCGCGATTCACGTCAGCACCAATCAGCATATAGTTACCTCTTACCATCGTGTGAACCGATGATGAGATCCCATACGAAAGTCCTTTTTCTTCCCTTATGTTCTTCATCAAACGCGATCCGAAATATCCACCGAGGATATGATTGAGAAATATGACGGCTGGATAATCTTCGTGTTGCCTTCCGATGGAGATTTTTCCTATGCGGACGGAACTTTGAACGCTACCATCTTTGGTGACGACCTGCCTCAACACGCCGTTTTTTTCTTCGCCGTTGTGCTGTGCAGTTCTTAATGTGTTCAAAGAAAAAGGCGCAAAGCTATCTTTAATGAACTGTTGATGCTTCTCGCTAACCTTACCAGACACGATGATGCAAGCACCGTTAAAAAATTCATTGTAATGGGCTACAAGAGTTTCCCGCGCGAGTGACGTGACTTCCGATTCTTCCAGCTCCTTTCCGTATGGATGTGAGTCACCGTAGATCTTCTTGCGAATAAGTGTTGATGCCAGGAAGCTTGTCTTCTCCTTGTTTACTTTCAGATTCTGCAGGTAAATAGATTTGATCTGGTCGAGCTCTCTTTCCGGGAACACTGATTCCTGAAGCAACTGCATCAGGAGTTGCAGAGAAGGTTCAAGGTTCTTATTGAGACTGTATAATGAAACAGAGACGAAGTCCATGCCAGCATTGATCTCGAGATGAGCGCCGTATCCATCAAAGAGTTCGGCTATCTCGAAACTGCTTTTCGCTTTTGTTCCTTTTGAAAGTAGTTGTGATGAAAAATAGGAAGCTCCCCACACTGTTTCGTACCACCGGCCAGCGGGAAATATCAGTTCTACTTTGCAAACTTCCTGTTCTCCTCCTAATACGAAATAAAGTTCAGCACCATTGCGCGTAGTATCCTTCTTCGGCTCGAGCAGAACAAAAGAAACAGATCGGTTGAAAGGGGGAACGAGGGTCCGGTCAAGCATCAGGATCAGTCCGTAACAGATTCTTGCCTATCTACGTTTGCTTCCGGGATTTGGAATAATAATGTAAACCGCAATGTTTCGGCAAGTGGACTCTCGCGCTTGTTGACGGGCACCAGGTAGGCAACGTCAATTCCGAATGACTTCCTACGAAAGCCAAGTCCAAGAGTCATGTATTTACGGTTTCCTTTGGTTTCGTGTTCGTGGAAATATCCAATTCGCGCGGCAAATACATCTTTGTACCAATACTCAGTACCAACAGAGATCATGATTTCGTGCATCTCTTCGCTGAATCCGTCGGGCGCATCCGTAAACGATCCGAACATTCCGCTAAGCAACGAACGGTCGTCGTCTTTGCCATAAATTATTGTACCATCTGTTGAGCGAATTGGAGGTGTTGGCACCATGAGTTTGTTGAAGTCCAGTATAAAAGTAAGCGAGTTATACGGATCAAGCTCCATCATATACGAGCCTCCTAACCGAAGGTTGGTAGGCAAAAAGTCTTTGTTCTGGTTGTCAGTATATGAAAGCTTTGCGCCGATGTTCGTGATAGTTGCGCCTAGCGATAGGGTGGAGGCTTTTGCTGTCTTCAGTTCTGTCGTATAAAAAGCCCCGATGTCGACCGCTACGCTGTGACCTGGTTTTGCATCAATACCTGAAAATGCGCCCGTGAGATTGGAATAGATGTAGCGTGCGGAAAGACCCATACTGAACTTAGTCGATAGCATTCTTGAATAGGTAGCATCAAATGCAAACTCGCGCGGGTTGAAATCCCCCAGCGGATTGTTGTTCGCGTCGCGGAAGCTGATATCGCCGAGATCAAAATACTTTATCGAAGCGCCAATGACCTGTTCGTGGTTGATCTTATAAAATCCGGAAAGATATGAAATGGACATATCGTTCACGATTTTCCCAAGCCATGGAGTATACGAAATGCTACCGCCGTACTTTTTGTCGATAAAAACAAGTTTGGCTGCGTTCCAATACGATGCGTTGGCATCAGCTGAAGTAGAGACGCCGGCATCGCCCAGTGCAGCATGACGTGCATCAGGAGAAATAGATAAAAAAGGAACTGCTGTAGTAATGGCATTCTGCGCTCCCAGCAATTCATCAGGATTACTAACAACCGTACCGCCCCCACCCTGGGAAAAACCGTAATGAACATTAATAAGGCCTAGGGCCAGCAGAGCAGCAACGCGATAATACATCAATGTTTTTTTCAAAGGCTCAAAGATAATTAATTAACGACAATAAGTTTTGTAACCCGCTCACTTTTAGAGCCATTCGTTAATGAACGAACGGCCAATCGGGCTAAGTATACACCCCCTGGAAGTTTTTTCCCAAAGTCCTCAAAGCCATTAATTTCCAATAATTCCACATAATAGGGGCTTGCTGGAATACTCAAATTATAGGCTTTTATTTCCTGACCAGTAATGCTATATATATGTAGAAGGGCCTCAAGGTCATCGCCCGATCGGTTGTGGGTGAAAAAAATCATAGTCTCATTTTCAAACGGATTGGGACTGTTTCCCAAAGATTCGATAATCAGGACCTGGCCATCCGTAACGAGAAAATCGACGGAAGCTTCTGCTGGATTATTGTAGGTATCCCACGCCTTCACTGTGATAGTATGCTGTCCAGGCACCAAGTCTTTCAATGGAAAGTTAACCCATCCAGTAGTGTAATCGTCGGTTTCGGTTTGGAAATAATCAGACAGCGCAAATACCCGCTCATCGTTGTTATCAAGGACTGCCACAAGCGAGTTGCCGATGCCGTAGTTTGAAATATTTATACCACTTGCATCCTGAAGTTTTACAATCAGGGATGTATTCGGATTAGTAACACCTCCATTGATAAAAGTGGTATCACCTACCCAGGCATTTATTACAGGAGGAGTATCATCGTCGGGAGAATTCTTTTCGCTGCCACCTATTTTGAAAGCCGACGATGCGCCGCCAGCATCGCGTTCCTTTTCAAGGTCGGAAGCATATAAGCTCAGCTTGCCTTCTCCAATATCATATGCGATATTCTTCGGTACGATGAACTGAAATTCAAAGGCACCCTCTTTCACCGAAGCCTTCCCGCGATAAAGCGTGCTGTTTCGTTCTTTGAATTTATAAGGGGGATCATTTTTTCCAATCGTGACAGATTCAACTTCTTTATCGAACAGTGTTGCTTCCAGAATTCCATTGAATGATGCAATTCTTGTTGCTGTTTCGTCCTGCACCTCACCACTTACAGTTACCAATGAAAGGGCCTTTAATGTATCTGATCCGGTTGATGTGTTGATCCCGCTGATAGAAATCGAATTAGTAGGTAGGGCAAGTGTTAATGAGGGATCGCCAAGCAAAGAAAAGTTCCGGTTCGATACTCCGCTCATGCTTGAGTTCTTCGTTCTCTTGAACACTTCTCCCAACGGGATGTACTTTCCTTGTTCCCGCTCGAACAGCGAGCTGTAAAATCCCTGGTTCAGCAGAAAATTCGTGGGTGAGTTTACCGGCCGTGCTGTTGTGACCAATCCGATAGTTCCTCCCTTTGGTTGAATGACAGTAAGCTCCGCACTGGAAACAATAGCTGGATCATCTTGTCGACCGAATTCACAAGTAGCGGTCACCATAAAGGGATAAATTTCATTTTCAAGTCCGGTGATATCTTCAACCGTAAATATTCTCTCGTCTGCAAGCAGTTTTTCGCTTCCGTGACCCGTGTAGTTAATTACGATAGAGCCACGTTCGAACCAACTCGTAATGTCTCTGTTAGCTTCCGGAATAACCTCTCCGCTTGGCTGGACGGTCTTTGTGTATGTTCCAAGGAATATCTTTTTTGTATCAAATGACGCGTTTACATTCTCGATGGATTCAGCCATTGTATTTGCCTGGTTCTGATGAGTGCTGGTAAATCCGTCTGAATTGCTTCCATCATCAGCGACAAACACAACATCCTTTCTCCATCTTCCAAAGTTTTTCTTGTTCGAGTCGTAGGCGATAATCTTGTCGACTACATTCTGAGCCTCCTCAATAGTTTTGACAGGAAGTCTGCCGACACCAATCTCCAGTGTATGGTTTTCAATGGGCCCTTCTCCCCAATTACCTTCGTTGTTTTCCAGAAAGGCAAAGTAATCATCCGACGAATATGTCTCTAGTGGTGCCAGCGAATTACGTGATTCGTAAGTAGGGACGAAGTTGGTATTGTTTGGCATCCGGTCTTTGTAGTCATATGATCCCTTTCCGACTATCAATAGAGCTTTCAATACGCCTGGATTCTTGTCGTGCATGTGTTTGACAAAATCGCGTATAGCACTTACATCCTGACGTCCCGATGAAAACTCATTGTATATTTCTTCAGGAGTAACAACAACCGTCGACCAGCTGCTGTGTGCCTGCCGGTGACTTGCTAAACGGTCTGCTTCACTCTTAAAAGTTGGATTTGTTACGACGATTAAGTTCACGGGGCCGATGCCGTGAAGATTTTGATTACCTACGTTTCCAATCAACTCGGGAGAAGGTACACTTGAATTGAAAACGACAAACTCCTTAAGCACATCACTTGTAGTGGAAAAGGTCGCTGTTTCTGATTCCAGGTTAAATGATTGATTTTTTATTTCCGAAGTATTTGTAATATCCCAGATAGAGCAATTCTCATTAACGCCTCCAAGAGCGTATTGTGAAATTGCATTGTCAAGACTTGATGAAGTAATGAATATGGTTTGATCGCCGTAAAGTGCCAGGTGACGCGAGAAATTTATCAGGAGGAAATCCAGAAATCCAACCGACTTGCCAGAGCTGGCCTTCACATATTGATACTGAACTTCTTGTGTAACTGCGCCTGGTGCGCTGACAGTATTCGCATCAATGGTTAGCGTATCACGTTTGTGTCTTCCTTTGATGCTGTATTGGGTATTCGAGATAGTAGGAACAACCTGCTCTCCGATTTGCGCTTTGTTGAACAGTAATTTGAAAGAAGAACCATTGAACGACTGTGCCATCACATCTGATACGATTTTAATCGATGAGTTTTCCCGCACGCCGCTTACATCAAAACGATATGCATAGCTGGTGACAAGATCATAACGTTCACCAAACCATTCGCGGCCCGATTGCAAATCATTGTACTCGTCGGCCTCGTGATATGCGTAGTCATCGAAATGCTGAAGGACAGGAAAAGATCCTTGTATGTTTTCTGATGCGGCGAGCCTCTTGCCATTGTCGGGTGATACGGTGATGAAGTAAAAGTTCTTCTCGCTGTATAGGTTGCTCTGATAGGAGAATATTTTTTTCTTTTGGTCGTAGCGAACGTTGTCGGCCCCTTCGGCAAAAAATAGGATATAGTCGTCCTTATCAAAAACACCGTCACTCTCACCACTCACAAATAAGGAGTTCTCCACAAGGTCTACTGGTCTGGCATCGCTGTTACGCTGAGATAGCATACCGCCTCCATATCCATAAATCCTGATTTTGCGGGGATCTGAGGCTTGGTCGAACCCCATTTTTCTGAATTGGTCGTAGGTGATCTTATAAACACCTCTTTTTTCAACCGCTACTTTGTACCAAGGTCCTGACTGCAGGACGGAAGACTGGCCTGCACATAGCGCGACCACAAGGCTTAAATAGCCCGCAACCAGCAATCGTATGGCGGAAAAGGATGGCAAAACCTGTGGATTCTAGCGCGAAATTAGCTCCTTATTTCGAAAACACCCGGACACCTAACGAGCCGGCGACGTACAAAAGTATGATTAGGGGTATGGCGGCAAACTGCATGACCGCCAGCAGTAATACAGAAAGGAGCAGGAAAGTAAACCTTACCTTGTTATCGGTCCAGGTGAAATTTTTGAATTTCAAGGCGAATAGCTCAAAACGGGAGACCAGCAGGACTGAAAAAATGATGGTTATTATCGTAAGCACTACCGGGCTGAATAAAATATCAAGGATCGGGTAGTCCAGAAATGGCAGTCCTGTAATGAACAAAGCATTCGCAGGCGTAGGTAAACCTCTAAAGGAATCAGATTGAGTTTCATCAATATTAAAGATTGCAAGACGAAGCGCTGAACACACGGCGATCAACAATGCTACGTATGGCAGATATTCAAACGGTGATTCGAATTGCAGAAGCTTATACATAAATAGAGAGGGAAGCGCGCCAAAGCTTACCATGTCTGCCATTGAATCAAGCTCTTTACCTATCGGCGATGAGACCTTTAACATCCGGGCAGCGAAACCATCAAAGAAATCGAAAATGCATGCTGCCCAAACAAAATAAGCCGTTTCGAGATGGGCACCTTCCCATAGAAAAATAAGTCCGAGACAACCACAGATAAGATTGCAACATGTTAAAAAGTTAGGAAGATGTTTGATCATGAAGGCTCAGTTCGACGTAAGGGCACAAAACGGGTTGGTTGCTTTTTCGAATCCGATCGTTGTTTTTGGACCATGACCTGCATACACAACCACATCGTCGGGTAAAGTAAAAAGTTTTTCGTGAATGCTGTTGATGAGCGTATCAAAATTACCACCGGGAAGATCAGTTCTTCCAATACTATTATGGAATAACACGTCCCCACCGATCACGATTTTTTCCTTCTCGTTGTAAAATGCGACGTGGCCCGGTGAGTGTCCTGGCACAAAAAGTATTTTGAATTGTTGGCTGCCAAAAGTAATGGTTTTCCCTTCCTCGAGATAGCCATCGACAGATGCTTCCTGATACATCGGAAATCCATAGTTGCCTGCGTAAGCCTTCACGGCACGCATTACAGGTTCGTCGATCTTGTGGATATAAAGCTTGACTTTGAATCGCTCCTTTATGAAACTGTTACCCAGTACATGATCAATGTGGCCATGCGTGTTGAGGAGCATTGTTACCTTGAGACGATTGTTTTCGATAAATTCTTCCAACTCAACCTTTTCATCCTTCTCATAACAACCCGGATCAATAATCACGGCCTCGCCCGTTTCATCGTACAGCACATAAGTGTTTTCCTGAAATGGATTGAAGGTGAATTCCTGAATGTGGAACATGTTGATCTTTTTTGTCAAAGGTAGCCTGAATTTTTTAAGGTAGTGAACGAGGCTTGGTGCAAAACATCGTTAATCGTTAATAGTTAATCGTGGGTGTGTGTTTGGGTGTGAGAAATGCAGGTTTTCCGATAGGCGTTTTTGGCAAACAATTGGGTTCGATTTGTTAATTGCGTCTCGACTCCAATGTTTGACTCATGAAAACATTCGATGAACTTGACTGTTGGAAAAAGATCACGGTTTTAAGAAGGACGCTTGCAGAAATAGTCAAAGTATTTCCTGTTGATGAAAAATACAGGCTCACCGATCAAATTACCCGGGCAGCCAGATCTGCCACCTCAAATATTGCTGAAGGTTACGGAAGGTTTCATTATCAGGAGAATATTCAATACTGTCGGCAAAGTCGAGGGTCGTTGTACGAGTTGATTGACCATTTGATAGTTGCAAAAGATGAAGGCTACATCTCCCATGAGGAACTAGCTGGTCTAATTCATGAAATAACTTCCTGCCTAGCCGTTTTAAATGGGTACATAAACTATCTTCGGCAAGCAAAAACAAAGAATGGGGCCTGACATGCTCTATTGACACAACATTTGATTGATCAAATACTCCCACGTTAATACCACAACTCTCTTTACGAATCACACCCTTGCCCTCGCCCACGATTAACGATTAACCGATAACGGTCCACATCTTTGCAGAAATTCCATTACATAATCCTCGGCCACGGCTTGGCAGGCGCATCAATTGCATTTCAGCTCCTAAAGCGTGGAAAAAAAATCCTCGTCATCGATAAACCTTCTCCTACAACAGCGTCACGTGTCGCAGCAGGCTTATTTAATCCGATCACCGGACGCAAAATGTTAAAGACCTGGTTGGCAGATAAACTGTTTCCATTTCTTCATCAATATTATCGTGACGTTGAAACGTTAACGGCAAGGAAATTTTTTTCCCCAATGCCAGTGTATCGGCCATTTATTTCTATTGAAGAGCAGAATGAATGGATGGCAAAAAGTATCGAGCCATCGTTTCAGGCCTACATCCAAAGTGTATTCACCACTCCCTCTTTTCAGGGTGTAAAGGATCAACATGGTGGGATATTGCTGAAACAGGCCGGCTTCCTGAATACAGCTGAATACCTTGACGCGGTCCGGCAGTTGATCGAGCGAGATGGGACTTTTCTGGAAACAGATATCATGGAAGGGGACGTGGTCGTGGACAGCCAGGGGGTTCGTTATCAAAACTTCGAGGCGGAAAGGCTGCTCGTCTGCAATGGGACTCACGATAATCCGTGGTTTCGCTGGCTTCCGATCCGGCCGTTGAAGGGTGAAACGCTCAAAATTCAATGCGATTATCGGGAAAGTGTGATAATAAACAGGGGGGTGTATATCGTTCCAGCTACGGAGCCCAATCATTGGCGTATCGGGGCAACGTATGATCAGGGGGATAAGGAGCCTGGAGTCACGGAAAAGGCAAAAGCCGAATTGATAGAAAAAACCCAAGAATTGATCAGTTTTCCCTTTAATATTGTTCACCAGGAGTATGGATTCAGACCCACTACACCAGACCGTCGGCCAATCATGGGAAGGCATCCGGCGTTGGAAAGGGTGTTTACCTTTAATGGAATGGGAACGAAAGGAGTAAGCCTGGCCCCGTACTTTTCAGACGTTTTGGTCCGCTTCATTGAAAATGATGAGCCGATAAACAAAGAGGTGGATATCGAACGTTATAAATTATTATATTGGTCTTCCCCTAACAGAATATGAGTTTGCGAAGCGGAATATTTACTACACTAGCACTGATCTTATTAAGTTTTTTCCAGGTTCGGGCCCAGCAGTCAAGGGAGGTCTTTGGCAAAAACCGGATCCAATACCGCCAGTTTGATTGGGTCTACCTAAGTGGGGAGAATTTCGATGTTTACTACTATGATTCGCGTAAAGCCGTTGCTCAGGAAGCTCTCGAATATCTTGAAGGGGAATTTGACAGGATTACTGATCTCATAGGATACCCGCCATACTTTAAAACAAAAGTCTTTCTTTATAACTCACTGAGTGACCTGCGCCAAAGCAATGTGGGCCTTAATCACAACGTGTTCAATGTCGGCGGAGAGACTGAATTTATTAAGCCTTACGTGGAAGTTGCTCATCTTGGAACTGCCCAGGAATTCAAAGACGAGTTGTTGTTCCAGATCTCCGACCTCATGATCAATGAAATGATGTTTGGCGGAAATCTGAAGGATATGTTCCAAAGCTCAATCCTGATGAACCTGCCCGATTGGTTTGTCGATGGTGCTTCACTTTATGTTGCAAGAGGATGGAGCATGGAAATGGACGATTACATTCGTCAGCTAATGGTCGCACGCAAAGCAAAAAGAGCGACAAAGCTTACGGGAAAAGAAGCCGGCTTGGTAGGGCAATCAATGTGGAACTTTATCGCTGAAAAATACGGGAAGAGCAGCGTAGCAAATATTTTGAATTATACCCGTGTGACCCGTAATGAAGAAAAAAGCATTCTCATTACGCTTGGTATCACACTAAAACAACTTATTGCCGAGTGGAGGAAATTTTACACGGATATGGAGGTGTCTGTGAACAAGTCCTATCAGAATCCCCAGGACTCCAATTCGTTCACACAACAACACAACAAGACCACGGAATTCACGACGGTAAAGATCAGCCCCGACGGCCGTAGTATCGCTTACGCGGAAAACGACCGCGGGCGGTACATTGTAAAGGTGCGATCTCTCGAGAATGGCAAAGAAAAGACCATTATTTCAGGAGGAAGCAAAGTCATAAAACAACGGGTGGATTACCGGCTCCCGCTACTTGCCTGGGCGGATGCAAACACACTTGGTGTGATTGGTGTCAAGAACGGCCAGTATATTTTCTGGCTCTATGATTTTACTACGAAGACCAAGATACCACGTGAGCTTGAGCGGTTTAGCAACGTAAGGAGCTTCGATTTCTCCAGCAACGGACGGCTTGTTATCCTTAGCGCGGACTTCGAAGGAAAGAGCGACCTGTTCCTGATGAGCGCAAAAAGAAATCGTGCGCCCCGCAGGCTGACGAACGATATTTACGATGACCTCGATCCTACGTTCATTCCTAATACGAACCGCATTGTTTTCAGCTCAAACCGTACTTCAGATACACTTCGCGCGAACATGAGATTGCAGTTTGAACAATTGACGAACAACTACAACCTCTTCATTTACGACCTCGACAGTACAAAATTCCTTCTTACCCGTCTGACCAACACATTGAGCAAGGATCATTCACCGCGAGCGTTGGATGAAAACAACTTTTACTATTTGAGCGATCAGCGAGGCATAGTGAACCTGTTCAAGTTCAACAAAACAACCGGCATTTATTCACAGGTTTCAAGCTACGCCTCCAGCATCAAGGATTATGACCTCAACTTTGCGTCGAACACTCTGTCGATGGTGATGACAAAAAATCTCAAGGAGAACATCTTTGTCGATCGCGCATTTAATATCAATCGCCAAGTGTTCACGCCCGCTACACGCAGAAAGGATCTTCAGCAAGCGAGGGTGATCCGCGATCGCAGGCGACAACAGCAGGAAGAAGACAAGAGCATGAGCATAAAGGACCTGCTCAATTCGCGATTGCAGCAAGCTCAGCCTAACCGCGACACGGCTGATGTAAAAATCGATTCAGTTGTCAATTCAGTTATAGATAAAGCTATCGATTCAGTCGGCGTTATTCGGAAAGACACTGTAGCAGTACCTCAGCTTGAAGCTCCTGTGACACCTGATTCGCTGGCCGCTAAGAAAACGCCATCCAGGAAAGATTTAGTGAATACAGACAATTACGTCTTTGAAGATGAAGCGGTAAAACAGACGCAGCCGGAGGAATCATTCCTCACACGCTTTATGAAGGCTCGGGAGAAAAGCCGAATCACAGGTCCTTTTCCGTATGAATCGAAATTCAGCTCCAACAATCTCGTGACTTCCCTCGTGGTAGACCCGTTGAGAGGATTGGGAATATCCATTGAGACGCAAATGAACGATATGTTGGAAAATTACCGATTCTTCGGTGGATTGATGACCAGCGTTGACTTGCGCAACGGTGATTTTTATGCAGAATTCCAATACCTCAAATCGTTGATCGACTTCAGTGCACGCGTCGACCGCAAGGGCATCCGTTGGGAAGCTGAACCTATTGAAGACGGAGTACAACCAAACCTGTATCATTATTCGCTCAACAGAATTGAAGTAAGTGCATCACTCCCTCTTTCGGACAGAATTCGATTTACGCTGAAGCCCTTTGGTGCATTGGCACGGTCGGTAAGTCTCGGGCCAGCAGACTATCCAAACACACCGCCGACGGGTGATCCTATCAATAACATGTATGCAGGTATCAAATCGGAACTGGTGTATGATAACTCGGTGTCCACTGGCCTTAACCTGATCGAAGGAACGCGCGGCAAGATCAGTTTCACTCATCATCAGGGACTTCAGAACGAGGATTTGAGCTTCAGCCAGGCATCGGTCGACATTCGACATTATCAAAAGATCTATAAGGAAATAGTTTTTGCTGTTCGTGGTTATGCAGGAACGTTCTTTGGTCGCGCGCCGAAGAAGTATCTGTTAGGCGGGATGGACAATTGGTTCTTTAACAACACCCGTAAAGACGGAAGGACAAGTGAAGGTGAACCAAACCCTCTTGGATATCCCGGCGAAAATCAGGACATCCTTTTTGTGGAGTTTGCTACGTCGCTCAGAGGGTTCGACTATGCCACGTTGTTTGGCAACAGCGTGCTGATGGCGAATGCTGAATTCAGAGTGCCGCTTATCCGCGCGTTGTCGAGCGGGCCGATCTCTTCAAACTTCCTGCGTAATATGCAGTTCATAGCCTTCTATGATATTGGAACCAGCTGGTCGGGTAAACCGCCGTTTAATTCCGAGAACAGCGTGAGTTATGAAGAGATCGTCAATGGACCGTTTAAAGCTCAATTGAAGAATTATCTCAATCCTTGGTTATATAGTTATGGTCTTGGAATGCGTACAGTGATGCTTGGTTACTACATAAAATTCGATTTGGCATGGCCGGTGGAAAACTATGAAGTAAGCAAACCAAGATTCTACGTGACATTGGGCTTTGACTTTTAATGAGAGAATAAATTCGGTCTATTCTTATCCACCCATATCATTAACTTCGATATTGCATCCCTGCTAAAATTGTAACAGACGCCCGATGATCAAATCGATGACTGGCTTTGGCCAACACTCCCAGGACGACGGCCAGATTCAGATTTCAACTGAAATCAAGAGCTTAAACTCCAAATTCCTGGACCTGAACCTCAGGTTGCCCAAGATATTCTCTGATAAAGAATTTGAGGTCAGGAATGTTATTAGCGAACGACTGGAGAGAGGTAAGGTATCGCTTGTTGTAGAATATCAGCGCCACGGGGAGCAGGAGGTCAAGCAAACATATAATCAGAGTCTGTTCATCGCCTACTACAGTGAATTGAAAAAACTGGCGGACAGAGTTGTGGCCCCGTATGAAGGTCTCTTCGAACTGGCTTTGAATTCTCCGGATGTCATTCAAACGAATGTTAAAGACGGCTCTACGGAAGACGAGTGGAAGAGGGTCAAAGCTTCGATCGAAAATGTAATTGTCAAATGTGAAGAATTCCGGAAAGAAGAAGGGAAGGTATTAGGTAAGATGTTACTGGACTGCTGCGAAGTGATTCGCGGCGAACTCAAGAAGATCGAAGAGCTTGATCCGAAACGCATTGAGCGAATACGTGAAAGATTGAAAGGCAACGTCGTCCTTTTTTTTGGAGAGGAAGGCTACGATACAAACCGCCTCGAACAAGAGATAATTTTTTACATTGAAAAGCTGGATATAAATGAAGAGAAGGTCAGGCTACGTTCTCATCTGGATTATTTCCAGACAATTTTGAAAGAAACTCAAAACAATGGAAAGAAGTTGGGCTTTATCTCACAGGAGATCGGCCGGGAGATAAACACGATCGGATCAAAAGCAAGTGACGCGGCCATCCAGAAGCACGTCGTGGTCATGAAAGAAGAGTTGGAAAAGATCAAAGAGCAATTGAACAATGTAGTTTGAGAGGCAAAAAATCCGCTGAACTTAAAGAGACTGCATTAATCAAAATAAGCACCTGCAAGAGTCTTGCAACTGCAATCGTGATTTCCTTAGTGCTGGTTTACACCCATACAAAGGAAAATAAATAGCAAGACCTTAAATCAACTTTGCCAGCATCGTGATGTAACGTTCGGGGACTTCACCCTTAACAGCGGTTTGATAATCATTATAACTGCAGGGTACGATGCTGTTTCGTGAATACCGTTCTTTGCCATTGGGATAGGGGACTTCAAGCCACCATTTTTCGCTCACCTTGCTTTTATAAAATGTAAGAACGGCGGGATCAACGGGCATCGAAACAGAATATTTCATAAAGTCATTGCTCTTGAAATTCTGCTCGTTTTTACGATGATAGTAACCTTCAATGAAATACCAGATCATAGTTGCAACCACAGAAGCAGTCTTCTTATGTTCATCATCAAACAAAGGATTGTATTCGTAAAATCCCACAGAGCTTAGCTTTTCATTCAGCCCGGCATACCAGCAAATCTGACATGCCTCTTCTCCAGTCAGGCCAAAAGGTTGTGCATTAGCATTGCCCGGCGCATCGGCAGAACGGATTGCCGTGATATCGAAAGACATCATATCACCATTTCGAATGGAAGGTTCCATCTCTTGCAGATTCGTTCGCATCTGACCGATCCGGAATGCTTCGAAATTCAATTTTTCCAGGATAGATACAGACATTGGATCTATTAGGTAACTCTGGTAAGCCAGATGCGTGTAGCTGAAGAGATAGTTCGGTTCGTGCAACAATATCTTGTGTACGTGAGAACGGCTTTCGCCCGATTCTTTTTTCTCCTCGAGATCGATAAACGCATCAACATTCAATAGGCTGATAAGTTTTTCAAGAGTTTCATAACCCGAGAACTGTCCATAGTCAAGATCGTGAGATCCGCCAATAACGATAGGAAGGACGTTAAATTCCAACAGCATGCGACATACTTCGCTTATCCTGACATAAGTTTCATTCAGGTCATGTCCGGGGTTGAGATTGCCTAAATCTACGATTCGGTAAGAACCTAATCCTCGCTTGAGATTATAAAGCTTCTTGCGGATTTCATCAGGGGCTGAAGCAGTTCCTTTGTTAATGGCACTGCCACGGTCTTCACCAACACCGAATATTGCCAGGTGAGCACCCCGGTATTCCGGCATTTTTTCGCCAAACACGTGAATACTTTTAAAAAAACTCGCCGTCGCGGTTACCGAAGAATGCAGAGACTCATCTACCGGTGAAAACAAAATCGTCAGATCCATAAAACCCCTAAAATCTCCCGTGAAGATATGATTTTCATTTGGTCACGGGGCTTTCAAGGGGCCATTACCGACAAACTTTGAAGAAGTGGAGCAATTCCACGTTACAACATAAGTTTGCTCCGGAATTGCTGATTTCATTTTGACCCCCGAAAAAAGCAAGTCATCCCTGAAAACACAGGGTCATTGGCGGGCGGGTAGTTAATCTGAAATATTTAATGATTATATTTGGTTGATAATGAGTTAATTAATCTTGATAGATAAACTGTCGCTTAAATACAATCTCGACCTCAAGATCATTGGGGTGGCATTGTTGTATTATTTGTCGGCAAGGTTGGGCTACTTTTTTGAATTCGAAAACACTACAGCCCTACCCGCATGGCCTCCTTCAGGGATCGGTTTCGCGTTGATCATTCTGCTGGGCCGTTCTGCCTGGCCCGGTATTACCATTGGTTCGCTCGTAGCTAACATCATGGCCTACTGGAATGACCCTTCATTACCAGCCCAAACGATCATAACCATCAGCAGCATGATTGCTATTGGCAATACTGTCGAAGCCGTTTTAGGAAATTACCTGGTTAAGATTTGGATTAAAGACAACTACCCTTTCAAAAATGCGAAAAACGCTTTCAGGTTTCTGTTTGTAACGCTGCTCATGTGCTCGGTGGGGGCAGGGGTTGGAACATTAAGCCTGTTCTTCAACAATGCATTGGTGACAGAAAATCTTCTGCGAACTGGTTTCTCCTGGTGGGTCGGAAATGTAGTGGGGATTCTGCTGTTCACGCCTATTATCCTCGCTGCAGCAAGAAAGTTTGTGCTGAAGTTCACTTCCGAAAAAATGATGGAAGTGGGAATATTCTTTCTTAGTCTCATCGGAATTTTTCTGCTTCTTAAAGTTGACTACCTCAGACCAACGTTAGAACATGCGTTGCCATTCCTTGCACTGCCGTTCCTGTTGTGGCTTGCGTTCCGTTTTGAATTGATCGTCGCCATTGCAGGCGTACTTGGAGTGTCACTCATATCAATTTTCATAACGATCAAAGGTGGAGGTCCCTTTGTATTAGCTAATTCGTACAACTCGATGTTGCTGCTACAGATCTTTATCGGCGTGATAAGTATTTCGACCATCATCCTTTCGGCCACTGTCAAGGAACGTGGAGAAGCCCAACGGAAGCTTGAGGAATTCAATGAAAACCTCGAGTCGATGGTGCAGGAACGTACTCGCGCCCTGAACGAAGAAATAAATACCCGTAAAGAAGCAGAAGAAAAAATTGCACGCACGAACCGTGAGCTAAGCAAAAGAAACACCGAGCTTGACAACTTCGTCTACAGTGTTTCACACGACCTTCGCGCACCGATCGCGTCGGTACTGGGACTTATTAACCTCGCTAAAAAAGACAAGGACGTCTCAATGAAGGACATGTACCTTGACATGATAAACAAGAGTGCACTTCAGCAAGACGATTTTATTAAGGAGATATTAGACCAATCGCGAAATTCAAGGCTGGAAGTAAAACGAGAAGAGATCTTGTTTGAGCCGCTCATCGATGAGACGTTCAATCAGCTTAGATTTGCTACCTCCGCTGGCAAGTCTGTGGAGAGGATCGTAAACATTGAACAAAAACAGCCATTTTTTTCCGATCGCTGGAGGCTTAAGGTTATACTTAATAATATTATTTCTAATGCCATCAGATATCGTAATGGTAAGGATCCTGTAATTAAAGTCGACGTAATTATCGACGAACATCTAGCCAGCGTCGCGATCCAGGATAACGGTAAAGGTATTGAAGAAGAACACTTGCCAAATGTTTATAAGATGTTCTACCGCGCAACGGATGATGGCGCAGGTTCCGGATTAGGTCTTTACATTGTGAAAGAAGCCGTTGATAAGCTAAACGGTCAGATCGACATCAAGTCCGAAATTGGAAAGGGGACTATTGTCCGGTTCGCTATTCCTGAGATCCGATAAAAAGAAACGCTGTGCAATTTCTCGCACAGCGCTATCATACCTGAACCTTAATTCTAGACCTACTTGCCCAACCGGTAAGTATACGATACTGACAATAACCAATCGGCAAAAGCAGCGTCACCAATTACCTCTGTTCCGGTTTGTGCGCTCCGTATCTTGTCGATTGTATTTTGAGTCCGGTTCCTTTCAAGCGCGATCGGAAGACTCACGCCAAAACTATGTTTGCCAACAAAATAACCTATAGCAGGTTCTGCAGATATAATGTATCCAGGCCTGCGGAAACCGTCGCTATCGCCGATAAGATCCTCTGAAGGTATTCCTTCAATGCGTCCGCCTAACGCAAAGTTAAATCGTTTCACACTGTAACGCGCGCCGAGCCTGGCCATGAATTGATCAACTACTGAGAACTCATTGGATAATGGAATTGCGCTCGTTAAAGTTGGGCTTCTTTCAACGCCGTTCGTATTGCGTGGATTCGCCATATACATACCTGTTGCATACGCAGAAAATCCTTTGCTAAAGCCGTAGTTAGCGTCAAATTCCACTATAACTCCAAATCCGCCATCACCAAGCTGGATAGATTGATCAACGACTTTGTACACCAGCGAATCCTGGCCTTCCTGATCAAGTTTATGGAAGTGATCCTTTGTACGGTAGTTACCTGTGGGAAGCTTCACACCCAATCCAAGGATGAGGTTAAGCTTGCTGTTTTGTAGTGCATTGTAGTATCCGACCACACGCATATCGCCGATGCCCTGAGCTTGTGTATGAAATCTCGGGTTGCCGGGAGTATTTCCATAGTGTTCGTAAAGAGAAGAACGATCAATGTAAATGTAAGGAAGAGTCAATCCAAACGAGAAGCGATTATTTGCTGTGTAGTTGATCCCAATAAGCAATGAATTATCATTATTGATAACTTCAGTGCCTTGTTCAACACGTTCTTCTTCCTCTTCTGTTCCTCTGAAATGACGGAACGAACGGAAGTATCTATAGTTAGCGGAAACTTGCCACGAGTTTGTTCGTACGCTGTCAAAACCGAGAGCGGTACTCGCCATGTTCCTTACGGCGACACATCCTTGTCCGTACGTGTCGGCGATAACTGCAACCAGCAGCGTTATAAGGAATATTGAAAACTGTATAATTTTTTTCATATGAATTTTTTAATCGTCTAAAATGTAATCGAAGTCAAATAGAGTCGTCGCAATGAATGCAACGCTATGGTTAAATGAGATACACCCTTTAAATGATTTTGAAAGGTGTTAAGGAGAGACGATTAAACCTTGGGAGGCGGAGATGTTACAGGATAGTCTAGTTCAAGTAGTGCGAACAGCCCTTCACCATGAACGATAGGGATAACCCATCCGGTGCCGACAGAGAGAGTCGATAAAACAGTTGCTGTATAGTCTTTGAACAATTTGCCAAACAAATCCAGCGTATGAGTTGCGTTCGCCGGCAGGTTGTTAGCATAATTGGAATATTCGTTTAGAACGTTTACTAATTTGTTTTGCGCCTTATCCTTGATACAAACCATGAACAACGTGTCATTCTCGAGGCGTTGCTTCACCAGGTTATAGTATTCACCATTGTATTCAAACTCGCCATTAATGCGCTCGTAACCTTGTTGCTGCAACGGATAAGGCAAAGAGATAGGAATCGAAATAACAATGAGGTCTTCGGATGAATAATTGTCGGCGTCCAGGCGGTGCAACAGGTCTTTCTTGGCTTTCGAATGCAATCCCCAATAAACGATGTAGTATCCGCCCACATTGAAGAGGAATAATGCTAGAAAGAATATGGCAAAAGCCTTTTTCAACCGTCGGAAAATTAGAAGTACTAGTTACGAAGAATGAGCATGAAATTCAATAAAGGGCGATGTCCCGCCGACCTTTTGAGTGATTTTTTGAAATAATTTCAAAAAATAGCCTCAGAAATAGCCAAACCTTTTGTTGTCTTTGGAGAATACCCGTCGCGTTTAGCATATTCAACACCCCGAATTCATGGGGGTGGACTTCACGAATAGGACTCTACCTCGTCAGGAGCGACATGCTCTTAAGATAGTGACCTTATTTATTGAAAAAATAAAGGCCGTTATAGTTAACGGCCTTCTCTTCTCTGGAACTTATATGGCTTCTACACTAAGCTCAATTCTTTCTTAACCTTCGTGTCCTGTTGAGGCACCAATGTAGCGTTCGGAGCCAGAATGATACCGACCCTGTCGAGCTTTGACCACTCGCTCAATTTTTCGAGACTAACCTTTCCGACCATATAATGTCGGCCGTGGGAAGCATAGCCCGATTCGAATTGTTCAAAATCGCTAATGGCAATGTTCGTTCCCTGGTCAAAGCTGACAAACGCCTCTACGGTAAGGCGGTTTGAAAACTTCAGGTCGTGGAGCTGATGAAGCTTTTTGTATTCATAACGGTAGTCATAAGTCAATGCCGATATATCAGATAGAACGGCGGATCCCGTTGGATAACTTCCCGCGCCTTTTCCAACAAACAGCTGCTGCTCAGCGAATGCACTTTGAACCTGTACAGCATTGTACTCATTTCGGACCGCGTACAAAGGATGTGTGGACTCAATAAACTGCGGCGCCACAAAACCAAAAACCTGGTTGTTGACTTTGAATGCCCGTGCAATGAGCTTGATTGCGTAGCAATTATCACGCGCAAACTTCAAATCAATATCGGAGATGCGGTCTATCCCGATGTTGATTATGTTTTCAGGTTTTACAAAAACACCGAATGTGTGCGCTATGGCAATCACAAGTTTGAATTTGGGATCAAATCCTTTTACATCCAGACTGGGATCAGATTCTGCAAAGCCCAGCTGCTGCGCGGCTTTTAACGCCTCTGCATAACTCGTTCTTTCCTCAAATACTTTTGTAAGTATGTAGTTTGTCGACCCATTGAAGATCCCTTCGATTCCTGTGAGCAGGTCATTGTCATAATATTCTTCAAGGTTGCGGATTATCGGAATACTTCCGCACACTGATCCTTCATAGAGCACTGGCTGACCATACTGGTGCTGAAGATCATAGATTTCCTCCAGGTGTTCTGCCAACATTTTTTTATTTGCAGTTACCACAGCCTTGCCGTTCTGCAAAGCAGTGCGTACGATCTCGAAAGCCGCGTCCGCATCGTCAATAAGTTCAACCACAACATCTATTTCAGGATCGTTGAGAACGTCGCCTGCATCAAATGTAAACAGGTCTTCAGACAATGGTCTGGGTTTGTTCTTGTGCTTGACGCAGATCTTTTTAATCTCGGCTTTTATTCCAGGGGTTTCATCAAGGACATGGTAAAGTCCCTGGCCCACACAGCCGAATCCGAACAGCCCCAATCGGAGATGACGATGTTTTGTGTGGCTAACATTAGAGTTGTTCTTCTCTGCTGACATAAGTTTGGTATTTTTTGATATGTTATTTCAACAATGGTTTTGTTTCGACGCTTACGAGGTCTTCCAGAAAAAACTTTCTGATGTGGCTACTTAGTTGTTCGAACTCAACGAGGAATCCATCATGACCATACAACGAGCTCATTAACTCGAGCCGCGCGTTAGGAATGGTTTCCGCAAGGTAACGCTGTTCATGCAACGGGAAGAGTATGTCGCTGTCAATACCGACTAAGAGTGTTTTGGCCTTAATGGATTTTAACGCCAATTCGATGCTTTCCCGGTTTCTACCAACGTTGTGGCTATCCATCATCTTTGATAGTCCGTAGTAGGTGAATGCATTGAAGCGGTTGGCGAGCTTCTGCCCCTGGTATCGCTGATAAGTTGATGCCCTGTATTCGTCCAGTTTTTCGTTGTTTTTTTCCGCCTGTGTCTGTCCGTAAGTGTCGTAATAGCGGTAAGACAACATGCCAATAGCTCTTGCTGCCTTTAAGCCTTCAAGTCCTGCACGCTGGTCGCTCTCTTTCCAGGTGCTGTCTGCCTCAATAGCCAGACGTTGCGCTTCGTTAAATGCTACTCCCCATGGTGAATGATATGCATTGGTTGCAATGGGAATAATATGTTGAAACACATCCGGCCGATATATGGCCCACTCCAACACCTGCTGTCCACCCAATGATCCGCCGATAAGCGTATGAACCTGTTCGATGCGCAGTTCCTGGCGAAGCAGATCAAACGCCTTTACAACATCTCTGTTGGTAACTGTCGGGAAGCTGTGAAAGAACTGTTTACTTGTGGCGGGATTGAATGACAGATGTCCGGTCGATCCGTAACACCCACCCAATACGTTGGCACAAATGATGAAGTATTGCGTTGGATCAAAAAACCTGCCTTCACTGAACAGCCCGCTCCACCAGTCGGTAAAGTCAGGACTTCCGGTGAGCGCATGGCAAATCCAAACAACGTTGTTCCTTTCAGCGTTGAGCTTGCCAAGCGTTGTATACCTTAACTGAAAACCGGAAAGTGAATCTCCGGCTTCCAGCGGGAAGTTTTGTGAAAAGTGAAATGTATGATCGTGTTTCTCCATATGCTTTTGGCCTTCCCATAATATTCATCTCAGCGAAGAACTAGGCGGCACCCGATTTTTAAATTTTCCGTGCTTCGGTTTATGCTCGAATTTTTAGTTTACCAATTCGCCTTCAAACACTTTTTCAAACGCCTGTTGAAGATCAGCCTTGATGTCATCGATGTGTTCTATACCTGCCGAAATCCTTAACAAGTTTGGAAGTACACCTGATGCGATCTGTTCCTCTTCCGATAATTGCTGATGTGTCGTTGCTGACGGCTGAATGATTAGTGATTTGGCATCACCCAAGTTTGCGAGGTGGCTCAATAGCTTCAGGTTATCCACAAACTTGGTAGTGTGCTGCTTTGTTCCCTTGAGGGTAAAAGAAAATACAGCGCCGAATCCATTGCGCAGATATTTTTTAGCAAGCTTGTGATAAGGGCTGCTATCTAATCCGGGATAGTTTACGCTCTCAACCAGGTCGTGCTTTTCAAGCCATTGAGCGAGCGCCAATGCATTGTCAACTGAGCGTTGAACTCTCAGCGACAGCGTCTCCAGTCCCTGTAAAAACAGGAAGGAATTGAACGGGCTCAATGAAGGTCCGAAGTCGCGGAGTCCCTCCACCCGAGCGCGTATAATAAATGCTATGTTGGGTAGTCCAAGCGGGTTGCCTTCGCCAAACACATCCCAGAACTTTAATCCATGATATCCTTCTGATGGTTCAATAAACTGAGGGAATTTTCCGTTGCCCCAATTATAGTTTCCACCGTCGACAATTACGCCTCCGATAGACGTACCGTGTCCACCGATCCATTTTGTAGCCGATTCCACGACGACATTCGCACCATGTTCAATGGGACGGAACAAGTAGCCTGCGGCACCAAAAGTGTTATCGACGATAAGCGGCAGGTCATGTTTTTTTGCCAGAGCGGCGATTGCTTCAAAATCAGGAATGTTAAATCCCGGGTTGCCTATTGTTTCAAGGTATATTGCTTTTGTTTTCTTGTCAATGTGTTTTTCAAACGCTTCTACCTTGTCGCCTTCAGCAAAACGAACATCGATGCCGAGGCGTTTAAATGAGACTTTAAATTGGTTGTAAGTACCTCCGTATAGAAAGGACGTCGAAACAAAATTGTCACCTGCCTGAAGAATGTTGTTTAGGGCAAGAAATTGAGCCGCTTGTCCCGAACCGGTCGCTAAAGCTGCGACACCGCCTTCAAGCGCAGCGATCCGCTTTTCGAACACATCAGTCGTAGGATTCATTATACGAGTATAAATGTTACCGAACTCTTTAAGAGCAAAGAGATTGGCACCGTGTTCAGAATCTCTGAAAGTATAGGAAGAGGTCTGATATATAGGCACTGCGCGAGAACGAGTTGTAGGATCAATTTCCTGACCTGCGTGTAGCTGGAGGGTTTCGAAATGTAAGTTTGCCATGGCTAAAATGTTTTTAGAGTTGAGTTTTTTTATGAATTTGACAATGTATTGAGGGTCGATTTAACCGTAACCGGAACTGCCTGTCACTTGGCAGGGTCATAGGCTAAAGTGTTGCTGGATTGAACGAATCAGATTACAGCAACATCAAGCACGACAACAACACATGCACATGCTGGTGTTGTGCTCGCAACAAATGATGATTGAGTAATAGAGATTTTTCAGATAAGCACTCAGGCGTTCGATGGTCGTACCTGCAGTAATGATGTCAATGATTTCTTTCATTTTTTTAACCGGTTTATATTTTCCGCTTTTGGCGGATCAGGATTTAGCACCTTTTTCCATGTTGATCTCGGAATAGGTTGCTAGCGTTTCTTAGAGCCCGTCTCTCCACGCTTCTTTATAAATCGATTAAGCGAACGTGCTTATTCGACTTTGATACCACAAACGTATGGCCTGAAACCCTTGTTTCCAAGCTATGCCTGAATTTTTTTTGAAAGTTAACGGCTCACGAATGTTCGGACTTTGCTGGGAAAAACGCCGTTACGGGTCAGTTAAATCGTTTGTTTTTTTGTTAAGGCGATCTGTCCTGCATGATATAGATCATGGTGAATGATACCGTGAAGCAGGGTATAAAAGTTATAATTATACGATCCGTGTGGCACTGGATCATACAGTTTTGAACTGTCAAATCCTTTCAGGGCCTCCAACAACCTCGCCTGGCTTACATCCAGTTCTTCCAAGGTTTTGGACCATTCCGTTGAAGCGGGAAAGTTCATCTCGTCTGTAACCTTATACTCAATATTGCCCTGAAGCTTTTTAACCACGAATATGCGCCAGGCGGCCATGTGCGCTACCAATTCGATAATGCTATGAGAATTTGGAAGTCTTTTTTGCGCATCAATTTCCGTTACGTTTCCGAGAACTTCTTTCACCGCTGGTCCGTGCCATGCATTCTTTTCATAAGTGTGCTGAAGCATCTTGATAAGATGTTTCAATTCTCGTTCCATCTCCATTTGAGTTTAAGCACTGCGCTTCATTTTTTATTTCGTGAAAACTCAGGTTAACAGTCCCCCGTCTACCTGAATTACCTGTCCTGTGATGTAAGATGAAAGATCAGATGCAAGAAACACGCACGCGTCGGCAACATTTTCAGGTTTGCCCCCACGCTTCAATGGAATTCCATCGCGCCACCCCTGCACCGTCTTTTGGTCTAGCTTACCCGTCATTTCAGTTTCAATAAATCCGGGGGCCACTGCATTAGAACGAATCCCTCGAGAACCAAGTTCTAGTGCCACTGACTTTGTAAACCCTATGATACCTGCCTTTGAAGCCGCATAATTGGATTGACCTGCGTTGCCTTTCAATCCCACAATTGATGTCATGTTAATGATTGATCCACTCTTCTGCTTCATCATTTGCTTCGATGCCGCCTTCACAGTGTTGAAGCACGATTTTAGGTTAACATCTATCACCTTGTCCCACATCTCTTCAGTCATCCTAAGCAAAAGATTGTCGTGCGTAATCCCTGCGTTGTTGACAAGGATGTCCAACGTTCCGAAGTCGGCGATAACGTCATTTATAAGCTTTTCAGCCTGGCTAAAATCAGAAGCATCAGAGCGATATCCCTTTGCTTTGATTCCTATGGCCTTTAATTCAGTCTCTAATGCCTGCCCCTGCTCGACGCTTGATAGATATGTAAAGGCCACGTTGGCCCCTTGATTTGCGTATTGAAATGCTATGGCTCTTCCGATCCCTTTGGAAGCACCCGTAACAAGTGCAGTTTTTCCTTCTAATAATTTCATAAGGTTATCGCAGCCCACGGTCGGCTGTACCCGGTTTTGGTTTTCCGTTAACGTTTCAAAAATAGCCAAATCTATCAGAATTTGATGTTAACGGACCGGGGCTAATTCAGCGTGAATACGGTAGGGATGGACAATTTCAATTAAAACAGCAAACTTTTTGAAAGAGCGAACGGCGGTTTATCTTTGGCAGCGAATTTTAAATCCAATACTATGTCAAAATATGATCTGATCGTGATAGGTAGCGGCCCCGGTGGTTACGTTGCTGCTATCCGTGCATCTCAACTGGGGTTGAAAGTGGGCGTGGTTGAAAAAGCTGAGCTCGGAGGCATCTGCCTTAACTGGGGTTGTATCCCCACGAAGGCCCTGTTGAAAAGCGCCAACGTTTTTGAATATTTCAAGCATGCCAGTGATTATGGTATTGAAGCAAAAGATTTTAGGGCAGATCTGAACGGCATGGTAAAACGCAGTAGAGACGTAGCCGCCGGCATGAGTAAAGGCGTCCAATTCCTTTTTAAGAAGAACAAGATCGACCAAATCGTCGGAACAGGTAAACTGAAAAAAGGCGGCAAGGTTGAAGTAACGGACGCGTCAGGTAAGAAAGCAGACTATGAGGGGAAAAACATTATCGTTGCTACAGGGGGTCGTTCGCGTGAACTACCAAGCATGAAGATCGACGGAAAGAAGATCATTGGATATCGCGAGGCAATGATACTTGATAAGTTACCAAAGAAATTGCTGGTCGTAGGTTCAGGTGCCATCGGCGTAGAGTTCGCCTATTTCTACCATACCATTGGCGTAGAGGTTACTGTCGTGGAATTCCTGCCCAGGATCGTTCCGGTCGAAGACGAAGAAGTCTCAAAAGCATTGGATAAGTCATTCAAGAAAGGCGGAATGAAGATATACGTAAACTCCGAGGTCACAAAGGTCGATACTTCCGGCGCCGGCTGTGTCTCGACAGTGAAAACACCTGATGGAGAAATCAAGATTGAAAGCGATGTCGTACTGTCCGCAGTTGGAATTGCAACCAACCTTGAGGGTATTGGACTTGAAGACGTTGGGGTAAAGACCGACAAAGGAAAAGTAGTTGTAGATGACTTTTACAAGACCAATGTCGCAGGCGTATATGCTATCGGTGATATAGTAAAAGGTCCAGCTCTGGCGCACGTTGCTTCAGCCGAAGGAATTATCTGCGTCGAAAAAATTGCAGGACAAAATCCGGAGCCTTTGAACTATAATAACCTTCCGGGCTGTACGTATTGTTCGCCCGAAATTGCATCCGTGGGAATGACAGAGGAAGCTGCGAAAAAAGCGGGATACGAAATCAAGGTTGGCAAGTTCCCATTCTCCGCGTCAGGCAAAGCGAAAGCCGCTGGCGCATCTGATGGTTTTGTTAAGCTGATATTCGATGCCAAATACGGCGAATGGCTAGGTGCACACTTCATCGGATCCAACGTGACCGAAATGATTGCTGAAGTGGTAGTAGCCCGAAAGTTGGAAACCACAGGACATGAAATCATTAAATCAGTTCACCCCCATCCAACGATGAGTGAAGCGATCATGGAAGCTGCGGCTGCGGCCTACGGTGAAGTAATACATCTGTAGGCCGTTAATCGTTAATCGTTATCCGTTAATCGTGGGCATGGGTTAGTGTGTGGGTGTGTAGCATTGTCAATCGTGCCAATCAACCTTTACTGATCACAAAGCGGACAAATGATGATCAGGTTTAATGGCACGCAAGCGGCTAACGATTAACGGATAACTGCTCCTAAAAATCGGTTCGGTCCATGCCAGTCTGCAGAATGGCGGCGTGTTTCTCGTAACTCTCTTCAATCTTCTTGGCGAGATCAGCTTCTCCGTACTTGTAGAGTACCCGTTGTAATTCTCCTAAGATCACCACGTTCACCTGAAGGTCTCTTCCAAACTTGCGTTTATTGATGTAATAGGCTGCGAGCTCGTCCGAACGTTTGCTCATAACGTTGGAGATTTCAAGAGCCTTTTCTTTTTCACCCACTTCAAATAACATTTCAACGGTCTGTGCATTTGTATAATCGTATGGGATCGAAGCATCTGGCATCCTTGCTAGTCCATACAATAAAACTTCGCGCGCTTTTTCATTTTCACCCTGACCGATGAGCGCTTCTGCCAGTGAGTTGAAGCTGCTTCGATGATTAAGGATAAAATTTCTGTAGTCCTGGTTGTAGTATACCTTCGGATTGTCAACATTCCTGAACTGGAATTTTTTCATAGTGTTTTCGTAGCTCACAGCAGTGTTTACCAACTCCATCTGATTGAAAGATCTCGGATTAAGCACGGGCAATATTCGGTACGCATTGCCTTCCTGAACCACATAACGACTTAGATCCACATTAAACTGCGCCAAAGAAGTATTGTTCACGTAAAGAGGCCTTTCCCAGTTGGAAGTTGCCAACACATCAAGCATCGCCAGATCCTTCTTTTCTAATCCACTTGATCTTACGCGAAGACGCATTTCCGGAACAATGAGGCTGTCCATTCCTTCCGGTACGATACCCAGCTGCCTGACTTTCTCGACATCAACCTTGAGAATGATCTCCTTTGTAGGAAGCATGTTCCTTTCGCCACCATAGTCTGGATGAAGTAAGCTCTTGTTATTGGCCTTTATAAGTTCGAGGTACTTCACGAGATCCATTTGCTTGATTCCCGCATCGTAGAATGGTAAATAATCGTTGAGTCCACCCTGTTGATAGTTTTCGGAAGTCAACGTATAAGGGAATGGTTCCGACTCATACGTTTTTCGTGTACTCTGCTCGATATACCAATCGGTGTTGTAGTAGCTTAGAACGATTACCCTTACATCTGTGCGCACGCCTTCAACTTCCTGGGCATACCACAACGGGAAAGTATCATTATCGCCTCCGGTAAACAGGATGCCATTGGTGGTGCACGATTGTAGGTAGTTCACCGCTGAATCAACGGAGAAATATCGGTTGGACCGATCGTGATCATCCCAGCCAGCGGTCCCCATCAGGATCGGAGCCGATGAGCAAATTAAAGTAGCAATCACAGCAGCTGTTTTCAGGCTCTTTGTGTAGCGTACAAGCCAGTGAGCAATCGCAATGACTGCAAATCCGATCCATAGACAATATGCGTAGTACGATCCTGCGTAAATGTAATCCCGCTCGCGTGGTTCAGTGGGAGGGGAGTTCAAATAAATAACGAGAGCAACACCTGTCAACACGAACAACAATCCTACTACTACAAAACTCCTTGTGTTGTTTGATGACTGGTAGAACATTCCGATCAATCCCAGAACAAAAGGTACCATGTAGAAATTATTGTGAGCACGATTTTCGGCAAGGGCGGTCGGAAGTTTTTCAAACCAATCTGTAAGCCCTAACCAATCCGCATCTTGAATGTCGCTTTCACGGCCAGCAAAATTGAAGAAGAAATAACGTACATACATCCATCCGATTTGATGCTCGAACATGAATTTCATGTTGTCGACGAAGGTTGGTTGGTCTCCTTCTGCCAACCCTAAAGACTGACGGTAAGCGGCAGCATGCTGAGGATCACTGCTCCAGATACGTGGTAAGATCGTTTGTGATTGTGGAGGATATTCGTATTCAAAGCTTCGGTCCCTGATCTCGTAACGATCTTTTCCTTTCTTGTAAATAGGGGAACCTTCCACTAAGCCAATAGGCCGTGCATTAAAGTAAGGACCAAAAACCAATGGCCGGCTTCCATACTGCTCACGCTTAAGGTAGCTTACGTAGCTCATTACATCAGAAGGATCATTCTCGTCGATCGGCGTGTTGTAGGAGGAACGGATCACTACAAGAGCGTACGAAGAATAACCGATTAGGATAAAGGCCGTAGCTGTCAAGAAAGTATTAAGTACAACTTTTTGCTTTTTCTGTGAATGGATTATACCCCAAACCAGAAGAGCTAACAGGATAGTGGCGAAGAATATTACACCCGATCCGAAAGGCAGGTGCATACTATTCACGAAGAATATTTCAAGCTTGCTTGCCATGGTCGGCAAACCCGGAATGATGATTTCATTGATAAAGAAGATGATCGCCAGGCTGATGATCATTGCCGCCACGACACCCCAGGGTGTAGGCTTATATTTCTTGAAGTAGTAAAGTAACGCAAGAGCCGGAATCGTCACGAGGTTCAGAAGGTGAACGCCGATGGAAAGGCCCATCATATAGAAAATAAGGAGAAGCCATCGGTTTGCTTTTGATTCGTCTTCAATGACATCCCACTTCAACATCGCCCATACTACGAAGGCTGTGAAAAAGGAGGACATCGCGTAGACTTCGGCCTCGACGGCAGAAAACCATGCCGACTCGGAAAAAGTGTATGCGAGTGAGCCTATTAGTCCGGCGCCTACCAAAACCCACATCTTCTCTTCAGTGAGCTCTTCGGGTTTTGTGATCTTCATGAGCTTACGGCCGAAAAGGACTATAGACCAAAATAGAAATAATGCGGCAAACGAGCTAGCCAATACACTGCTGAAGTTTATCCAGTAAGCCACTTTGCTAACATCACCAAATGCTAGAAACGAAAACATCCGGCCAATCAACAGGTAGAAGGGCGCTCCGGGGGGATGGGGAACCTCAAGTTTGTACGAAACCGCAATAAATTCACCACAATCCCAATAACTGGCCGTTTCTTCCATCGTCAGCCAATACGTCATCAGGGCTACTCCGAATACAGCCCACCCTGCTATGTTATTTAGTTTCTGAAAGTTCATGTTAGGAGTTTTCTCTTTGGAAAATGAAAGCTGGCCCGCTAGGGACAGGCAGGCGCGAAAATAAGGAAATTTTGAATAACCCGGACTTTATCAGTGCGGCTCTCGAACCTGGATTTTCGTTTGAATATTCTATTTTTCCCGGGATGTAGGTACTTTGCTAAGTCAGATAAACCGAGATTTTGGAACCAATACCCTTTTTGTCGCTTGCTCCTCAGCATGCCATCATACATAATAACGTCACTGAAGCCTTAAAAAAAGGATTCGAGAAAAATTGGTACATCCTCGGCGAAGATTTAAAGACGTTCGAAACTGACTATGCGCGATTTACGAACGTCCGGCATTGTCTCGGTGTCGGCAACGGTTATGATGCCCTTTCCATATCGCTCCAGGCCTGCAACGTACGCGCTGGCGATGAAGTGATCGTGCCCGCGCATACTTATGTGGCCACGTGGCTTGCTGTCAGTAAATGCGGCGCAGTCATCGTGCCTGTTGAACCGGATCCGTCATCGATGCTCATTAATGTTGAAAGGATAGAAGAAAAAATCACCGCGAAAACGAAAGTTATACTGCCTGTCCATCTATACGGTCATCCCTGCGACATGACAAAAATCCAGGGGATTGCAAGTCGTCATTCCGCGACAATTATCGAGGACAACGCCCAGGCTCATGGGGCAAAATGGAATGAAAGGAGGACGGGAAGTTTTGGGGCAATCAACGCGACTAGCTTTTATCCAACAAAAAACCTCGGCGCATTGGGCGATGGTGGTGCGATCACAACAGACAGCGACGAGATAGCAGATTTTGTCAGACAGTATCGCAACTATGGGTTTGAGCGTAAGAACTATTGTGAAGTAGAGGGAATCAATTCGAGACTTGACGAATTGCAGGCCTCAGTGCTCAGCATAAAGCTAAAATGTTTGGATCAATGGAATCACGAGCGGCGGGAACTTGCCGATCAATACATTAAAAGATTGTACAGTGTTGGCGATATTCAGCTGCCTCTACCGCGAAAGGAAGCGCTTCCCGTCTACCATCTCTTTGTTATAAGGTCGACCAAACGCGATATGCTAAAAGCATACCTCGACTCATGTCAGATCGACACCATGGTTCATTATCCGTTGCCGCCACACCTGCAAAAACCCTATGCGTCTCTTAACTTGCAAAGGGGAAGTCTACCATTAACAGAAGATATCGCCCATACTTGCCTGAGCTTGCCACTATGGCCAGGCATGACTACCAGTCAGATTGATCGTGTATGTGATTGCATCGTCAGGTTCTTTTCAAGATGAACTTGTGGTCATTTGTAAACGATCACATAAAATATCAGCCAAATAAAAAAGATTAGAATGTACGAGCATGCCACAATGATCCACACATACTTCCTATCCTTGCGTACTGCGTGGTGAATGCCTTCTACCAGGATGTACCAATAGATTACTTCGAAAAGATTTAAGGCACGAAGGGGATAAGCCCACCGTTTGTCTATCGAGTAATAATCAACAAAGTGCATGAGCGACAATGGATAAAACGAACCAATGTCATTGTAGGTGGGATCCGTTTGAATGGTCATGAACCAAAGTATTTTCAACACTTCAGGCACAAGGAAAATGTATTCAGATGCGAGCACGATTCCCCAACATTGACTGTAGGTCACCCGATAACCGAACATAAAACATCCCACCCAAACTACGAAGGCGATCACCGTAAACTTCCACAGATAAACAAACGGTACAGAAATATACTTTAAGGTGCTAATGATCCTTAATATAGACCCCTCAGGGCGATCTTGGAGGAACTCAAATGCGGCAGTTTCGTTTTCAACGAAGGAGATTTTGATAAACAGTAACAATAACGTCGCCAGGCAGAGTAGCAAAAAAAGTAACCTTTTGTCGGCAGCAAAGAATGATTTAGTTTCGTGTTCCATGAAGTGTGATAATGGGAACCAATGTTATTATTTTTGGATATTGAGAGATGCGTTCAGGGCATAAGTTTATGATTAACTGTTGTTTATTGCAACCACGGGGTGGCACCGTTAGATTATTGCAGAGTTGTGCGCCTTTCTCGTTGAATGCCAGGCTGTGGTTGATCATGATTTTATTCCTATGTGTCGCTGGTAACTCTGTTAAAGCACAGGACGAAATAAAAAAAGATACCACCATCATCCTTATTTCGGACCTTCATGTGCAATTGGAATGTTCCCAGGCTCTCAACGATCTTTATAACTTCAAGTTCCCTCAGGCTGAGCATCAGTTTGCGTATCTCAAATCAAAATATCCATGGCATCCACTGCCTTACTTTTTGATGGGTTTGATCGAATGGTGGAAGATCATGCCCAACACAAAAGACCTGTCTCATGACGACACGTTCCTCGCATACATGGATAGCACCATTCTTGTGGGAGAGAATCTTTACGAAAAATATCCACCCTATAAGATCGAAGCCTCGTTTTTCCTAGCGGCCGCCTATGGGTTTAAGGGCCGACTGTATGCAGACGAGGAACGCAGAAATTGGGCAAGAGCTGCTGCTGTCGGAAAGAACGCAATTAACTACCTGGAAGCAAGCAAGACGAAAGAAGGACTCACTCCCGAATTGTTATTCGGAGATGCTTTATACAACTATTTCTCGGTATGGGTACCTGAAAACTATCCTGCGTTAAGGCCTCTGTTAATGTTCTTCCGAAAAGGGGACAAAGCACTCGGGTTAAAACAATTGAATGAAGTTTCATACAACGCATTTTATACACGCACAGAGGCAATGGTATGGTTGATGCGCATTCTAAACAGTTACGAAAACGATCAGCCGAGGGCATTTCAGATCAGCGAATATTTATATCAGACTTATCCAGACAATCCCTACTTTCACCGATACTATGCCCGGATGCTTTATTATCAGAGCAGGTTCACAGAAGCAGAGCCGGTCTGCAAGCAGATCCTCCAGGACATTGACAGCGGCAAAGTGGGCTACGAGGCGACCAGTGGCCGGTATGCCGCCTTTTTTCTGGGTCAGATCTATGATGCACGCCGGAAATATGACGAAGCAAAGAAATATTATGAGTTGTGTATTAAGTACGCCGAGCAAATTGAAGCTACGGAATCCGGCTATTACTTGTATTCAATGATCGCTCTTGGCGAAATTGCCGAGAAGCAAGGCGACAAGGACGAAGCCAAGAAACGGTTTAAAGACGTTAAGAAGAAAGCTGGAAGAAAAGACGAAGCTTTTAAAGATGCTAAGCGGAGGTTGAAGAAGATGGAGAAGGGGGATTAGGAAAGTCCAATAATATATTTCGAAAAAAAATACAAGCCGAAAGTGGAGCTACGTGATGTTATTGTTACGCCGGTTGTTTTAATTCTTGTTTATATCGGGGGCTACTTCATTCGGGCCCGGCTCACTGATGAAGTCAATCGCATTTATTTTTTTCCAGCCCTAACAGTTAAGGTGATAGGCGCTTTGGCCTTGGGGTTTATTTACCAGTTTTATTACGGAGGAGGAGATACATTTACCTACCATACGCACGGAAGCCGCCATATTTGGGAAGCGCTTATGGATGAGCCAACCAAGGGAATAAAGTTGCTTTTAGGCAATGGAACAAATGAAGCAAGCATCTATAAATATTCTTCGAAGATCCTCTTCATTACTGATCCGAGTTCTTTCACGATAGTTCGGATCGCAGGTTTTGTTGACTTGTTCACCTTTTCATCGTACTCAGCTACAGCAGTTCTCTTTGCGTTCTTTAGCTTCTTTGGTATGTGGATGTTCTTCCTTGCTTTCTATGAGCAATATCCTCATTTGCATCGCTGGCTGGCCTTTGCGTCATTTTTTATTCCTTCCGTTTTCTTCTGGGGATCCGGCTTACTTAAAGATACAATTACGTTAGGGTGCCTTGGATTCGCTACATATGCACTCTACAAGACTTTCATTGTTCATACACCAACAGTCAGGAGGTCGTTTGTCCTATTAGGTTCACTATACCTCCTTTGGTCGATCAAAGTGTATATTCTACTTACATTCCTGCCAGCGGCAATAATCTGGATTTTTTTAGCCAATCTTAAGTATGCAAGAGGTTTAGTATTGAAAATATTATTGTTTCCATTTGTATTGGGTATCTCCGGCGTGTTAGGGTATTATGCAGCAGTAAGAGCTGGTGAAGATAGCGCTAAATATTCATTGGAAAATATTGGACGAACAGCGCGCATAACAGCGTATGATATTAGGTTTCAAACGGGCAAAGATGCGGGTTCAGGATACACGTTGGGCGAGCTCGATGGTACAATTGGATCAATGATCGCTCTAGCTCCCCAGGCAATTAATGCCACGTTGTTCCGTCCTTATTTGTGGGAAGTCAATAACCCACTGATGTTCTTATCAGCAATTGAGAGTCTCGTATTGCTGTGTTTTTGTTTGTATGTACTTCTTCAGAGTAATGTAAGGATATGGAGATGTCTTGCGCAGCCTGACATTCTCTTTGCGTTATTGTTCTCTATTCCGTTCGCTTTTGCCGTTGGAGTTTCTACTTTTAATTTTGGTACACTGGTGCGCTATAAGATACCTATGTTACCTTTTCTGACTGTCGCTCTAGGTCTCATACTCCATTATTCAAACAGTTTAAGAAATAAAGAGGTATTTGATTCGACCGAATAATGATCAATGATTTTATTCCTGCCACTTTCTCCAAACTGTCGCCGCAATGATTGGTCCTTGATCAACATCGTAAGTGCCGAAACCCATTCATCGGTGGTCGAGCAGAGGAATCCATTTATTCCATGGTCTATTATGTGGTTGTTTACACCCACTGGAGAAGCGACCGCTGGAATCCTGAGGGCCATATATTGAAGTGCTTTAAATCCGCATTTTCCCTGGGCCCATTTATCATTTGGTAATGGCATTATGCCAATATCAATGCTCATCAGATCCTGAATTTCCGATTCAAGACGCCACGGCACAAAGAGCACATTGCCAAGCCCCAGATCTGGCCTTCGGTCAGCTATGACCATAAATTTTACATTTGGAAATGAATGTTCGATTTGGCTGAGTATTTCCCGTGACTCTTCTAAATATTTCAAGGTTGAATGAGAGCCTGTCCAGCCGATTACAATGCTCTGCTTTTTTAATTTCTCAGTGGGAAACAATGCAGGATTATGAACTGCTCTGGTATCAATGGTCGTTGGATTTACAATAACGTTGACGTTATATTGTTTTGCAAATGAAGCCAGGTAGGCGTTTCCGCTGCTGACCTTATAAGACCACCGGCAAATGGCGCTGACTTTCTGTCGCCACTTTGCAAATTGCAAAGGCCAGGCTTCACCTGTTTTATCGGTCAGCCAAATCGCATCGTCAAAATCATAGATAATTTTTTTTCGAAACAATTGGCTAATGAACCATTCAAATATAGGCGGACCAAGAGGAGTTATTTCACGGTGTATAAATATAAAGTCAAATTGCCTGAGCCTGAACAGCATTACAAGCCGCCTGATAAATCCGATACAAAGAACACTTGTTTTTTTCAACAATTCTCCGGGCTCAAAGAAAAGTTTCCAATTGCCTGAACTAAGGAAGGTTTGAACTTCAAAATTAAATCCATTTTCAGCTAGAAGCGCAAAATATTGCTCGAATCTAAATCGCTGAGAGGGTGATTCTTTAAGAGGATAAGGGGCAAGAAATAATATGTTTTTTGACTTAGCCGGCACCTTGCAATTATAATCCTTTTTGGAACACGGCAGAGTCCAATAATTTAAAATTGTCATAATGAACAAATCAGTATAACTTCGCCCACAAAGTGAAAAATTGCTTTATTCCAGAACTACGTAATGTATAGATGATGAGTGAACAAGTGGAATATGTCGTTGATGCAGATAAACGAAAGTTGTTCGATTGGCAGGAGCTTTGGGGCTACAAGGAGCTATTTTACTTTTTTACCTGGCGAGATATTAAAATTAAATATAAACAAACAGCACTTGGCTTTTTATGGGCGATTCTTCAACCATTGGTGATGATGCTCATTTTTACATTCTTTTTTGGACGTGCGCTTAATGTGCCGAGTCAAGACTTGCCATATCCTGTCTTTGTTTTTTCAGGCCTCCTGCTATGGAACACGTTTTCGTCTGGACTTACCAATTCAGCGAACAGCATGGTCAATAATGCACAGATTATCAAGAAAATATATTTTCCCCGCCTGATCATTCCGGTATCATCCATTATGGTAGCGCTGTTTGATTTCTTCATGGCGTTTGTCTTGTTCGTGGTGCTACTGCTTTTGTACCAGCAACCCGTCGCCTGGATCGCAATCGCGTTATGGCCGTTTGCGTTAATAATAAGTCTTGTCGCAACATTAGGTCCCGGCTGCTTGCTGGCAGCATTAAATGTAAAATATCGTGACTTTAGATATGTGATACCTTTCCTCGTGCAGATTTTGTTTTTTTTAACGCCGGTTATTTATCCAGTGTCCCTAATAAAACACCCGGTCCTTCAATACATTTTAGTGATGTCGCCAATGTATGCAGCTGTGGAACTTTTCCGGTATCCCCTTTCAGGAGTCGAACTCAACATTGTTTTTTTGACAATTAGTTTGAGCGTTGGCATTGTGTTGTTGTTAGCCGGACTTATCTATTTCAAAAGAACTGAGGATTTTTTTGCCGACTTAGCCTAACGGAAAATGAAACCGATATTGGAGATACGGGATTTGGCTAAGAAATACAGGATTAAACACCTTTCCGGCGGTTACTTGAGTTTTCGTGAACGCATTCGAAGCGCCTTCACTTTTGGAGGATCGGTTGTCGAAGACTTTTGGGCCCTCAATGGCGTGTCTTTTGATGTTTTGCCAGGCGAGTCAATTGGGATCATCGGACGAAACGGAGCAGGTAAATCGACGCTACTAAAGATTTTGTCCAAAATCACTCCGCCAACAAAAGGAAGAATAATTGCCCGGGGAAGGATAGCAAGTTTGCTTGAAGTTGGAACGGGTTTTCACCCAGAGCTTTCGGGTCGAGAAAATATCTACTTCAATGGTTCTCTGCTCGGAATGAAACGTCGCGAAATTCAGGACAAGTTTGATGAAATTGTTGATTTTTCGGGCGTAGAAAAATTCCTCGATACGCCTCTAAAACATTATTCAAGTGGCATGCAACTACGACTTGCATTTTCTGTCGCTGCATTCTTGGAGCCTGAAATTTTAATTATTGATGAGGTGCTTGCTGTTGGAGACGCGGAGTTTCAGAAAAAGTGTCTTGGGAAAATGGAAGATGTTAGTAAAAGAGGCAGGACGATATTGTTTGTAAGCCACAACATGGCTGCAGTTGACAAGTTATGTTCAAAGGCGATACTGCTAAAAAATGGTTCCATGCAGGCCGCTGGCTCGAAGGATTCTGTAATACGTGAATACGTCGAGGGTTATTCGGAATCAAATAAATTCCTTTGGGTAGCAAACAGTCATGACGTCATAAACGACGACTACATGAAATTTGAAGAGATTGAGATCAGCCAAGATGGACTCGTTACATCGGTTATTCAAAACTCAAAAGAAGTTATCATTTCGATCAAGCATAAAGTAAAAAGGCAAATCAACGCGTTGCAATTATCAATCGAGTTTGTTGACTCATTTGAGAATACGATCTTCAGGACTTTTCATTATGAGGTCGATGGTGCAAATTCTCCGGGGATGGTTTATCCCGGAGACTATTTATCCAAGGTGATAATTCCGAAAAATACGCTGGTCGAAGGTAATTATCGTTTTGTAATCAAGGCATCCAATATGTATGAACGAATGATAGAGCCAAAGGACGGAATACACTTTAACGTTACAGTTGAGGAAGCTGGCAAATACGTTCGTAAAATATACAAAGCAAACAGAGGGATGGTTACCGTCGATGCCTTGTGGCATACGAGAAAACTGGTTTGAGCGCTTTTAAACAGGGAGGCAATTTCCAGCTATCTGTGTCTAAAATTTTAACTATCTGTAAATAGATTCAAGAGAAACAAGGCATTGTTGAAATTAAATGAATAGTTCTGATCATGTTACGACGTGTACAATTTGCAATTCCAGTCACATACGGGAGCTTATTTACATTTCGGGCAAGGCTAAGATCATGCTCTGTGAAAATTGCAAGAATGCTTTTACCTATCCAAAGCCGGTTTTACCAGACTATTCAAAGGGTGACTTCCAGGCCCGCGCTGGAGACGCGAAAAAGTTAACTTTGTTCGAGGACCTTCCCATTGAAATTCACGAGAGCTACAACGCTCAACTCGAATTGATCCAGGAGAATCTACCCAAGGGTTCGACAGTGCTTGAAATTGGTGGAGGGGAAGGAATTTTCCTCGAGCTTGTTAAGAAGCGAGGTTTTGATGTGGAATTGATTGAGCCTAGTGTTACTGCGGCCAACAGAGCGAAGAAGCGTGGACTGACTGTTTATAACGGCTATTTCAAAAATAACGAACTTAAAAAGAAATACTCCCTCATTTGTCTGGGGCACGTGCTTGAACATATTGACGACCCATTAACAGCAATCGATGAAATGAAAGAGTCATTAGTGGCGAATGGTTTTATTCTTTTAACACAAACGAACTTCAAAGGTTTCATGCCGTGGTTCTTGAAAAAAAAATGGTATGCATGGGTGCCTGATCAGCATTTCAGCCATTTTTCTCTAGAGGGCTTGAAATACCTCGCAAATAGGTCCTCCCTTACAATCAAAGGATACCGATATTCCAGATTGGTCCATGGCCCTTCTATTTACCACACGTTTCTTAAATACACGCCATTCCTTCAAGATCAAATTCATATCTTATTTCAGGCGAAGTAGTATGTCAAACTTTTACAAAAATTTAGTTGAGAGAATTAATTCGTACAAAAGAATTCCTGCTTCCGTTACTGAACTTTACTTAAATGTCAAAAAGTATTTGCCGAAAAACCCTAACATTCTCGAGGCAGGAGCCCACATGGGTTACGACACCTATGGTCTCGCAAGAATTTGGTCAGCGGGCAGGGTTTACGCTTTCGAGCCTGTGCCGGATTTATATGCGGAATTAAGGGAGCGAACGAGAAATCTTAAAAATGTAAAGACTTTTAAGTTAGCTCTGGGAAACGAAAATCGAAATCTTGAAATGTACGTCAGCGGCGGCGGTTCCACGGCCTCAAGTTCAATACTAAAGCCTAGAGATCACCTGGAAGTATTTCCCGCCGTGACATTTGACAACAAAATCTCAGTTCAAGTAAAAAAGGTAAGCGATTGGGCAAAAAGTGAAAACATAAGCGTTATTGACTTGTTTTGGCTCGATATGCAAGGTTTTGAAGTTTACGCGCTTCAGGGGGCAGGTGACCTGCTTCGGAATGTAAAAGTGATTTATACAGAGTTGTGCAGGAACGAACTGTATTCCGGAATGTTTACCAAGGAATCATATATCGAATTTCTAGACAAATCGGGCTTTGACCTCATTTCACTAACAGGCGACGGAGAGATTAGTGACGGAATCTTTGTTAATAAAATCATTCTCAACAAAGGAAATAATCGTGACAATATAAATTCCTAAATCGATGTATCGCAGAGGGTTTTGTATTGATACTGGCGAACTTAACTAAGTTCAACGAATCTAACTGGTAATGACTAGAGCCAAACTAAGGATACTTAGAACGATCGACGCAATAACTTTAAAAAGAAAGTTGCCTGTCAATGTTGATGAGGAGCATCGTCCCTTGTTTGAAAATTTGATTACTTGTAATGTGGATGATGTTAACGTTGTCGATATAACAAACGCGGTTCTCACTTCACAGGGGTCAATTCTTGCAAACCTATCGACATTCAAAGGGATGTCGCTATCCAATGACAACGGAGAGGTCATTCAATATAAGCTATTCGATTTTCTCCGGATCAAGTTCTTTTGGCCGAGCATGCCCCTGCGTAACGACGTTCGCTATTTGGTAGTCCACAACATTTTTTCTCACACATACTATCATTGGTTGGTGGAGGCTCTGCCTCGTTTATTTTTATTGAGGGGTGAAATTCCATCGTCAGTACTTCTGCTTCCTTCAAACCATGATCAAAGATTTCACGTGGAAAGCCTTAAATTGTTTGGCGTCAGACGGACTGAAATCTTGAAGGATAGGACCAGATACATTGTTCCGAAGATAATTACGTCAACACAGATCGGAAGAATAGCCAATTATCACCCTACAATTCTTAACCAAATGGTGGAGTATATGAAGAGTGTAGCTGATACCGACATTGATCTAGGACAGAAGATTTATGTTAGCAGGAGCAAGGCTTCACGAAGAAAAATTATCAATGAAAGTCAAGTTGAGGATTGTGTAAAAAAAGCCGGGTTTTCAGTTGTGCATTTTGAAGATTACAGTTTTATTCAGCAGATAAGCATAATGCACCATTGCCGTTTCCTCATAGGCCTTCACGGCGCAGGACTTGTTAACATGATCTTTATGACTGTCGGAGGAAGGATACTTGAACTTAGAAAATACGATTCCGGAGAAAATTATTTTTATTTCGGCCTGTCAGCAACGGTCGGTCACGACTACTACTATCAATTTTGTGACTCTAGCGTCACTAATATCTCAGTGCAAGATTCTGATATTATTGTTGATATTGACAAGTTTCAACAAAATGTTACTAAGATGTTACAATGACAGAAGATACCCACCTTGTTTCAGTCATTATTCCATGCTTCAACTATGGTCATCTTCTACACGAGACCCTGGAATCTGTTCTAGCACAAACGTATAAGAAATGGGAGTGTATAATTGTCGATGACGGATCTGTCGACAATACACAACAAGTTGCAAAGAAATACCTGGATCTTGATTCACGGTTTAGATATATCCACCAAAAAAATATGGGCCTGGCAGGAGCTCGTAACACAGGCCTTAAGTTGGCCTCGGGACTCTTCATTCAGCTCCTGGACGCGGATGATATTCTGACGGCGACTAAGATCGAAAGGCATGTTGGCGTCCTTGAAACTCGTCCTGATGTTGATCTGGTGTATGGTAGTGTATTCGCATTCGATCGCCACTTGTCGTTGCTTGAAAGTTCGAAACAAGTATTACTTCAGGCGCCGCAATCTGGATCAGGACACACTATCATGTTATCATTACTTGAAAACAACATGTTCCTTGTTCATTGCGCCCTTTTCAGGACCTCGATCTTGGGCGATGTGGGATTCTTCAATGAGGGAATGATAACTTGCGAGGATTGGAATTTTTGGTTTCGATGTGCTTTTTCTTCAAAAACGTTTCTATTTTCTGACGACAATTATAGTAAGGTATTTGTTCGAAATCATGGAGCTAACATGTCGGGAAACAGGAAAAACATGTGGATAGGGCGAGTCCATTTTCATAAGGAAGTGACAAAGCTATTGGAAGGCGACAAGCGAGGATTGGCGGATCACAGCAGGATAATTAAGAGAAACAAACAACTCTTGTCAATCGTGAATACGCGGCTTGAGTTGACGTACGGTAATACAATCAAAGGACTTGCAAGCGCAGTCAACAGGATATGGATTAATGGGGATTTTTTTGAAACAGTGCGTGACTCGCTATATTGGATGAAGGAGCGTTTATTAAACAGGACTTAAGGATGAAGCGATTGTTTTTGAAACTGGTCGAAGCTATACTAAGGAAGAAATATGGCAATAAAGCATACTATTCCTTCTTTTATTTCTTGTACCTCCAGGGACTAAAGGGAATGGACCATGGTTATTCGTATATCTTTCCGGATACAAGCGGCGAGTATAGCCTACTGGAAAAGGTCGCAGCCTATTACAATGCTAAGGCTAAAAGGATTGTTTTTTTCGATGTTGGTGCAAACACGGGTTACTTCGCTAAAAAAGTCTTAGAAATTTTCAATGGCAATATTGATGTTTATTGTTTCGAACCTTCATCATTTACTTATCAAAAGCTTATCGAAACTCTTGGTAATTCTGTCAGAAGCTACAAATTTGCGCTTAGCAACAGGGTGGGCGAGTCGACACTACACGCCGATGCTGACGGCTCAGGAATGGCATCTATTGTAGACACAACTTATGCACCGCCCTTTGGAATATCGCCTACCAAACACGAAAGAATAACGACGGAGACGATCGATCAGTTTTGCGAAAAAAACTCGATTGAAAAAGTTCATTTTTTGAAAATGGACGTGGAGGGCCATGAGTATTCAATTTTGGAGGGTGCGCAAAAAAAACTCAGCGAAAAATCTTTTGATTTCATCCAATTTGAATTTGGGCGTATTAATATTGATTCTGGAGTTCCATTGAAGAAATTTTATAAAATCCTGCACGATGCTTACGACATTTACAGGATCATAAATACAGGGCTTGTACCACAATTTGAGTATAATTATGAATATGAGATTTACCTAGGGACAAATTTCCTGGCTGTCAACAAGCTGTTGAGCAAGGACCCAGACCTTAATATTATTTTTGAATAGGAGTTAACGATAGAAAGGAGGAGGGTTTAGGATATGTCAATAATTCAGGTTAAAGAGCACAACAAATTTAAGATGGCCTTTCGTGAAGGTTCCGTCGATGAGCAGGTTATAAAGGATACTTTGGAGGCGGATATATTCTTCAAAGGAGTTCCGGAATATTCGCCGAAGGAAGATGACGTCGTCATTGACGTAGGAGCTCATATTGGTGCATTTAGCGTGCAGGCAGCGAGGCGTATTTTCCGATCTAAAATCTACGCGATTGAGCCTTCGGACGAGTCCTATGAATTGTTATTAAAAAACATTGCATTTAATGAATGCGAAAACGTCTTTCCATTTAAAATCGGATTGAGTGACCAGACTGGCCAGGTAAGATTGTTTCATGACGTAGAGAATGGCAACTGGGGACATAGCATTGTTAAGGAGTTCTCAGATGAATATGAAGAAATAGATTGCGACACATTGGGCAACTTCTTGGCCACGAATGGAATTCAAAAGTGCAATTTCATCAAGTTTAATTGTGAAGGCGCGAAATTCAAGGTTATATTATCCACCCCAATCGAAGTAATGAGGAAAATAGAGACAATGCTGATCTTGTATCACTCCGATCTGGAGACAAAGTATAGCCTTAATGAGCTGATTTCGCATTTAAAAGCCGCTGAGTTTCTTATTTCAAAAAGATTTCAGTTTGGAGATCGTGGATGGATCGTGGCGCACCGAAGCATAACAAGGCATTGCTATCTTAAGGTAAAACATTGGATCAAAAATACTTTGAAAATCAATTGACTGATTGATCTACCTACCTCTCGATGAAACCTGTGGTCTCGATAATTATTCCAGCGTACAATGCGGAAGCATTTATCGAGCAAACCATTGTTTCTGCGTTGAACCAGACCTTTCCGTATAAGGAAATAGTTGTTGTGGACGATGGATCATCTGACGCCACGTACTCGATAGCAAAGAGTTTCGCAGGTTCGAGTGTAAGAGTTGTCACACAAACTAATAGAGGTGCTGGCGCGGCACGAAACAGGGGGCTTGATGAGTCGCAGGGTGACTATGTCCAATACCTTGATGCTGATGATTTGTTGGACCCCAAAAAAATTGAAGCGCAGATGCAGATGGTGGATAAGTTTGGAAGAGAGTTCCTCTATGCAGGTCGCTGGAAATTGTTTTATGACGATATAAACAAAGGAAACTTTTCAGCAAATGATTTATGGAGGGATTTTGATGATCCAGGACATTGGCTCGTCACTGCATGGACAAAACAAATTTGGATGCACCCAAGCGCATGGTTGACTCCTAGGTCTTTGATTGACTTGGCCGGACCATGGAATGAAGGCCTTAGTCTCCACGACGATGGGGAATTCTTCTGTAGGGTACTTTTGAAATCTCAAGGAGTGAAATTTTGCGACGAATCGAAATCCTATTATCGCAAAGGCATACCTGATTCTTTAAGCTCTCATATTTCTGAAAAAGCTATATTATCACATTTTACGATTTGCCAGCTTTACGAGAAACATTTGATGTCGTTGAGAAATAACGAAATCAGTCGAAAAGCATGTGCCTCAAATTATCTTGCTTTTCATTATGCTCATTTTCCAGGGAGCACGGCACTGCGAGAAAAAGCCAAGGCAGCAGCCCTCCGTCTTGGAGGGAGTGATATAGTGCCGCAGGGAACTGCACTCTTTCAGGTACTTAAGAAAGTAGCCGGATGGAAACTTGCCAGACGGATCGAAAAATTCTATTATGAAAACGGACTAAACAGAGCATCTATGTTGAACAGAGCTAAGAACTTGATCAAATAATGGACGATAAGAACAAATATGCTTTTGTAGGTGCTCTGAGCGGAATTGCAATTCTACTCGTGCTAACTGCTCACAATTATTTGGGGTTTCCGGATGAACGGCCCGGTTATCCGGGGTGGGCCTTGGAAAACCCATTTGTTGGTGAGTAGTACTATTGTTGATCTTATTTTTCGTGAAGTATTAATTGTACACATTGTCGGTATGTATTGAATACCCTTTGCACCTCGTAATAGAGAAGCCTTTTCAAAAATTGGGAAAGAGTATATGGATCCGTGTGACTGCAAAATCGAAAACGAAGTGTTATGCTTATAAGGATCGTTAAAGATTGGGAGTATCCAGAAACTTTTTTTCTGCAAACCCCAAATGGGAATAGCCGATGGGGGGATATTGAGTATACGCAGGACAAGGTTGCGGATTGTGACTACCTTATTGTACTCCAACGGCCTCCTTACGATATCAAAGTTAAATGTCCCGCTGGCAATGCTTGGCTAATCATGCAAGAACCTCCAGTCGATTATTTTAGGTTCTACAACAAATCAATTAAATACTTTGACAAGGTGTTTACGTATTATAAGGATATCAGTCATTCGAATTTTAAGAGCCTTCAACCGGTGTTGCCATGGCACGTACTCCGAAGTTACGACGAACTTACCGGTATAAGCCGGAATGACTTGCACCAGAAGAAGGATGAAGTGGTGTGGATAACAAGCAAACGAAATAGCTTTCCGGGACAAAAGGCGCGAATGCTGCTTAAAGATCACTTGGTTAGGAAAGGGTTCTCCTTCCATCTTTTTGGAAACGGATTTCAACGTATTGATGACAAGTTTCTTGGATTGTTTCCAAATAAATACTCCATCGCTGTTGAGAATTATTCCACAGAAAATTATTGGACAGAAAAACTGGCCGATAGTTTCTTGTCATGGTGCTTGCCATTTTATTGGGGTGCACCAAATGCTGAGGACTATTTTCCTGAAAAAAGTTTTATACGCATCGACGTAAACAAACCATCGCAGGCCTTGAAGATTATGTCCGATGCCATCAAAAATAAAGAATGGGAAAGGCGATTAGATGCAATCGAAGAGGCAAGAAATTTGATCTTGAACAAGTATCAGTTCTTCCCCTACATTTCGGCGATGATTAAAGAAGACACCCAGAAGGGTCAGCAAAAAGAAGTTAAGGACTATTTCATTCCGCGAAACAGGTATCCCTATCGTTATACGCTGATTAACAAGGTCAAATACTATTTAAGGCGACTTGTGAACTTATTAAAAAAGTAGCGTGGGACCTTTTTTTTCAATCGTAATACCAACTTACAACAGAGCGGCATTTGTTGCTGACGCTGTAAAATCCGTTTTGTCGCAGACTTACACAGATTTTGAGATTATTGTCGTTGATGACGGAAGCCAGGATAACACGGAAGAAGTTATTCGACTTCTAAATGATCCACGTCTTATCTATTGCAAAAAAATAAATGAAGAAAGAAGCATCGCAAAAAATTATGGTATTGGTAAGGCATCTGGAACATATATCAACTTTTTGGATTCTGACGACAAATTCTACCCCAATCATCTGGAAAAGGGCTTCGAACTACTCGCAAAAAACAAATTTCCGGAGATCGGTCATCTGGGCTATGAAATTGTTAAAGGAAATGACGTCATAGCAAGGAGAAACGACCTCGGAGAAAATTTCCATGAAAGAATATTACAGGATAACATTTTGCACGGCAACGCCATTTTTATTCGCAGAGATATTGCCCTAACTCACCAGTTCCTTAATAACCGAAATGCTTTTATCTCGGAAGATTGGCATTTGTGGTTATGCCTCATTTCCCGATATAACATTTACTTTGATAATACAGTTACGTCGGTTGTAAATGACCACGCGGAAAGAAGCCTTAAATCCATTGACCCTGATAAGCTGACTGAATGTATAGAATTGATTGTGGCCGACTTGAAGACCGATAACGCCTTCAAAAGAAAATTCGGAGACAAAACGGCATACTTCTATGCAGATCAATACACATTTGTAGCCCTTTTGTTATCATTGAATAAAAGGAAAATGAAAGTATTGAAATACCTTGCTAAAGCATTTAAGGAAGATATAACTGTCTTGATAAGAAAGCGCTTTCTTGCATCCGTAAAATATTTCCTTTTTCCTTTCTTGGTTAAAAGCAGGTACTAAGAACAAAGAGAAGCACAAGTGCTAAAACAGATGTACAGGTATTTGGTCCTCATACTGAAAGCTATTTTCCCTCGTGTTTTTCTTAAGAACAGTTTCTTAACATATAACAAATTAAAAATACGCACTTGGGACAGAGTGTTCTTCAAGGCCCAGTCAATAGGACAACATGAGTTTGAAAGTTTTGAAGAAAAGAATCCCTTTCTGGAACTACAGATCGATATTGGATCTTTCCCCAAGCTAGTGCAGCAGGGACTTAAGTTATGGACCGACCCAAATTGGAAACAAGACCAATACCTGATTGTGTATCGTGGGCCGGCTTACATAGAACCGAAAGTCGGTTGGGGCGTTACTCAGTCCAGGAGACTCATTTATCCGTCGCTTGGATTTTCTCGCGCACCGTATGTGCATAAACCGTCTTGGATTCAGGCATATATCAAAAAGAATAAGGTGGTTCTACTGGGCAATGTCGTTTCGTTACGCGATACGGGCGAAGAGAATTACTTTCACTTTTTCAATGATGTTATTTCGAAGTTACTTTTTCTACAAGAGCGCAATTTTGAATTGTCAAAATATGTTATTGTGATCTCTGACAAGCTTTGGGATAAGGCCTATTTTCAGTATTACCTAAACAACACTTTTATCGGCTCTTTAAAATGGCACATTCAAAAGGACGAATGGGTGCACTTTGAATCGGCTGTTTTTTGTAAACCGTACACGCACAGTGTCAGATTCCTTACCCGGTCGGCATCGTTGGTAAATCCGCTGCGAAAAGGGGAACGTGAAAGGAAGGTTTTTCTTACGAGGCATGCTCGCACATCGAGATCACTTAGTAATTGTGATGAAATCTATGACGTCGTTCGGAAATTTGGGTTTGAAGTTGTTGATGCATCAGAGTTACCATTTAATGAACAGGTGGAATTATTTGCCAATACGCGGTCTCTCATTGCAATACATGGCGCCGGTTTGATTAATATGATCTTCAGAGGGGGCATGCCTTTAGATTTGCTAGAAATTTTGCCGTCGGAGACGTATATTCCATTTCACTATATCATGATAGCAAAGGTGTATGGCTATTCATATGATGTAATTTTGGGATCGAGATTGTCTGGCGACAGTACCTTTAGGGTAAACCCGAGCGATGTGCTAGGATTCTTGAATAGAATATCCCCATAGGTCTTAATTTCCCGGGAAAACGAGCACGACGCATAAATTGTTTGATCTGGATGGAGAAGAAAGTCATTTTAATGTTGATTCCCAATTTAAATTTTGGAGGTGCTCAACGCGTATTTTATAACCTGTCTCTTGAACTTTCAAAACAGTACAAAGTCGTGGAGTGCGTCTTTAATTTTGACGCAGGACATGCTTTTGTATCGGGAAATGAAGTCTTGTCACTTGACGTGGCAGGAGGCAGGAATATTTTCAGCAAAATTTGGCTATTCGTTCGTCGATGCAGAAAACTGAGGGAGATCAAGAAGAGGATTGGTGCAGATATATGTATTAGTCACCTGGAAGGTGCTGATCTTGTTAACGTGTTGTCCAAGGGAAAGGACAAGACTATAGCATGGGTACACGGAAGCAAGTGGTACGATCAGAACATAACGGGTCTGTTCGGAGTTATCCGTCACAAATTGTTAATACCATTCACATATAAAAATGCTGACATGGTAGTAACTGTAAGCAAGGCAATAAAGGAGGAGTTGGTCAACCAATACGGGATCGACGACGGGCGGATTACGACGATCTACAACTACTTTGATTTTGATGCTATCGTGCTGTTAAGTAGAGTGCCACTAGATCCAAAAAATTATCCCATTTTTCAGGGCTTTCCCATTCTCATCTTCTCTGGGAGGCTCGTGCCACAAAAGAATCCGGTTGCTTTACTTAAATGGTTCGCATCATTTTCAAAAGGCAGCGCTGGAAAACTGGTCATTTTAGGCGATGGTGAAATGCGAGATGAACTGCTACAACTGAGTCAACTCCTTGGATTGAATTACTATGATCCGTGGTCAGACAAGATGCTACACGGCGACTATCAACTTTATTTTCTGGGTTTTCAGGAAAATCCATTCCAATTTATTAAGAATGCCTCCGTTTTTATTCTGCCCTCGCTCTGGGAGGGTTTCCCGATGGCTCTGGGTGAAGCTATGTGCTGCGGATTGCCGGTTGCTTCCGCGGATTGCCCGACTGGTCCAATGGAAATGCTCACGGATTCGGTGCATGAAAACCCGACCTACCCGCTTTTTGCCAAGTTTGGTGTTTTGTTGCCGCTATTGAAGAAAGATACTTTTAATTGCTGGACGGAAGGCCTATTGACACTTTTAAATAATGAAGCCGCGATGAAGGAATATTCAAAACAATCTGTCGAGAGAGGGATGAGTTTCGCTAAATCAAATAACACACATCATGTAATTGACCTTGTCGAGAATGCGATATGAGTGTCTATGTGCGCTAGCATCTCGCTGAAAGAATAGTCTTACGAAGTACTGATGAAACAACTTGTGGATTGAAATGATAAAAGAGATTCTAAAAAAATTTTTTCCTGGACTGGTTGAAATGCGTAATCGGATGATCAATGATCGGAAACATCGCGGGTTTCGGAATCAACCTATCGAGCAAGTTTTTCAAGCCATATATAGGGACAATCATTGGCATGACCGTGAATCTGTGTCGGGCCCTGGGTCGACGGTTCAAATAACATCTTCAATCCGCACTGCAATACCTCACATAGTGACAAAGTATGAAATAAAGACGTTTTTGGATATCCCCTGCGGAGACTTCAACTGGATGAGACAAGTGCACTTCGAAAACGTGAAATACATTGGGATGGATATCGTTAAGGAAATAGTTCAAAAGAACACAGAAAAGTACAGCGACACCGATCGGTCCTTCGATTTTGGCGACATCACTGCTTCTGAAATTCCCCAGTCAGACCTGATTTTTTGTCGTGATTGCCTGGTACATCTTTGCTACAATGACATACACAAAGCAATCGCCAACATGAAGAGAAGTGGATCGCGTTACATTTTAACAACTACATTTTCAAGAAAGACCAATTATGATATCGTTACCGGCGATTGGCGACCAATCAACTTATGCGCTGCTCCTTTTAATTGGCCGGAGCCCATGGAAATTGTCTCCGAAAACGAGAAAGGCGATAACCAGGACAAAGCGATGGGATTGTGGAGATTAAGCGATCTGACATGAACTTCGATCTGAGTTTGAAGCATCCTATGGACATTTATACCTTAATCGCTGATAAATCCTAATGTCAAGGCCTCGAATACTGATCATAGAAAATTCTATTGCCGTTACAGGAGCACTCGTTTCTATTGTGAGAAGTTGCCGGGACCTCAAAGAGCATTTTGATTTTTTTTTCGTCCTGCCAAAGAAAAGCATGGCACTCGACTACGTTCAGAAAGCTGGCTTTCCTGTTTATGAATTTCCTCTTAAAGAGATTCGAAAAAGCTTATCGGTCCTATTATACATTCCCTATTTGGTCGCAAATACTATCAGACTTTCTAATCTGGTGAGTTCGTTAAAGATCGATCTTATTAATGTTAATGATTTCTATAACCTCATGGCTGCCACTTATAGACTTTTTGGAGGCAAGGTTCCCTTTGTCTGTTATGTGCGGTTCTTACCATCGAAATTTCCCCAAGCACTTGTCAAGATCTGGTCGCTAACCCAAGACCGATTTGCACGCAAAGTGATTTGTGTGTCGAATGCCGTGCGGACTCAGCTGCCATTCACAAAAAAAGTAGTTGTCATTGGAAACGAGTTACCCGAGCATTCGATCGCATTTCAGCCTCAAAATTCAGAAATCTTGTTGTATCCTGCCAACTATATTCGAGGTAAGGGTCAAGAGTATGCTCTGGAAAGCTTCGCGTTGATACATGCTAAGTACCCAGAATGGAAGCTGAGGTTCATAGGGGGAGACATGGGTTTGTCTAAGAACAGACATTTCAAAGCAGTGCTGATTGAAAAGAGCAAAACGCTTGGATTGGAAAACCAAGTTGAGTGGTATGATTTTTCCGAAAACATCACAATTCATTATTTAAATGCCGCTATTGTATTGAATTTTTCAGAGTCTGAATCCTTTTCGATGACTTGCCTCGAAGCACTTTATTGCGGCCGACCAGTCATTGCAACGAGGTGTGGGGGACCAGAGGAAATTATTGACGATAACATCTCCGGCCAATTGGTAAACTTAGGGGATGTTAAAGGCATGGCAGCGGCCATTGAGCACCTCATCAGCAGCCCATCGACAAGAGAAAAAATGGGAGCAAAGGGTTATCTGGACGTCCGGGAAAAGTTTTCTTTTGAAAAGACGGGCAAGAAGCTTCTTGACGTCTACAACTCCGCCCTTCGACCGCACTCTTTTGACACTGGTAAAAAATAAAAAAGTATATATGAATACCGGTCCCCTGCCCTCCACAAACAACCTTTACAATGTTTTATTCGAAAGCCTGCCGTATTTTTGTCGCACGGGCACCTCGATGGTGGATTAAATTAAGACCTTTAAACATGTCGTTCGTGAGAAACCTTTTCATTAAAGTTATTCGAGACAATGAAGTTGCTAACTGGTTCGGACGACGTATTGTTAAGGGCCTAATCAAAGTGGTGCGGCCATTAGAAAAGTTGACAACAATGTACCGAATCTATGGCACCGTGAAGTTGAAGGTCAGTAATGTGGAGTTCAAAATTTATGATCGAGCTGATGACCACATTGCCAACGACATTTATTATTGCCTAGGATATGAGGATGCTGAGTTTCTCTTGCTAAAACAATTGATAAAACGCAGCAGGTATATGGTGGACGTCGGTGCAAACACCGGGATATTTTCGATCTATGCGGCGTCACTTAATTCAGGATTAGAGGTTCTCAGCTTTGAACCTCATCCATCAAATTACAAAAGACTGCTTACGAATGTTTCAATTAATAAACTGAACAACATCAAGGCCTATGATTGCGCCCTGGGACCTAGCGACTCGGAGATTGAATTTACAATACCAGCTGATATGAGCATCTCGACGACCTCGTCCGCCAATGATGGATTCACTCGAAACTTCCATAGACTTGAATACGTAAAGGTACCCGTCAGGCAAAAGAAGTTAGACGACATTCTTGCCAATATCCCAGTAACCTCGGCAGATGTTTTCAAGATTGACGTTGAATATTATGAATTGGAAGTACTAAAAGGTGCAGAAGCGACCCTTCGGAACAAAAGACCAATGATTATTATTGAATTGCTGGATTATAGTAGTTTGGTAACGCAATTCCCCCAAATGGAGGGCAACGTTGACAAGTCTCATGCCCATGATATTATTAACTTCTTGACCAAAATTGGTTATCACCCTTATGCCATAGGTACTGATGGACTCCACGCAATTGACGCGAAAAGAAATAGTAGAAACTTTTTATTTATCCCCCATAAACTATCTCGTGAGGATATTGCGTTTGAGGAAATTTCAGCAGTATTAGCCGAATCGCCGCAGCTACTAGCCTCAATCCCGGGTACAACGGCGTGGTTATAATGACCAGTTGGCTGTTGACCTTCCGGCCTCATTAAGTCTGGGTAAGTCGCGAAAGGTCAGGGACATATGCAATTCTCTATTCCCAAACCAATCTTTTAACACTCGTTAGCCAAACAATTTCTTTTTTCCATTATTTTTACCAAATTTTATTTGGAAACGGTCCCTCTATTCAAAACTATGAAAGACCCACAAAGAAAGACGTGATCAGGTGGGTTGATTGAACATGGTATTCCATCGGTACTATCCTAGCAAACTTAAAAAAACATGACCAACAAACTCTCAGGCAGTCAATTAGATACAAAACCTAAACAGATGAAACCAATAAAAATCGACGCTACTGACCGGAAAATCCTGGAAATCCTTCAGGCTAACTCGAATATCACTAACGCCCAGCTCGCCAAAGAAATTGGGCTTTCTCCGGCACCGACACTGGAACGGGTTAATAAGCTCGAGGCTTCAGGTGTTATCAAAAGTTATCACGCTGTGATCGATCCAAGTAGCGTTGGCATTGGTGTCAGCACATTCGTGATGGTCACAATGAAAGGCCATAACAAAGACAACATTGAAAAATTCATAAAGGCAATTAAGAATATCGATGAGGTAGTTGAATGCCATCACATTACCGGTGCCGGTGACTTTATTCTCAAGATAGTCTGCGCAGATATCGCAGCGTATCAACAGTTGATGTTGGAAAAGGTCTCGAACATAGAAGTTGTGGATAGCCTTCAGTCTATGGTAATCCTTTCTACGTTCAAAGACAGTAAATCTATGCCTTTGCCAGGTTAGCATTTAATGTTTTGAATTCGTTCTTTTGAATCGGCACCAAAATACTTATGGTATCTGAAAAGACATTAATTCTTGACGAACGTCAGGTGAAGCAGAAGATCAAACGCATGGCGTTTGAAATCTACGAACATAACTTCCATGAGAAGAATGTTGTGATTGCTGGAATTGAAGGGCAAGGTTATATACTTGCAAAATTGTTGGCAAAAGAAGTTCAGCAGATTTCACCCCTCGAAGTAAAACTTGTCAAAATTGAACTGGACAAGCTTTCGCCCGCACAAAGTGAAGTCACCCTTGATTGTGACATAAAAACACTTAAGAAGAAGTGCATAATACTGGTAGATGACGTATTAAATACAGGACGCACGTTTGCCTATGGGATGAAACCATTCCTGGATATTGACGTCAAGAAAATTGAAACTGCGGTGCTTGTAAACCGGAGCCATACTCTTTTTCCGATCTATCCTCAATACACCGGTTACGGACTAACTACGACGATCAAGGATCATGTTGAGGTAAATCTCGTTAATGAAACCGCGGTATACTTAGTTTAGCGACTTTCCACACAGTTCGATTTTTGAAAAGGCAACTGCCTCAAACCAAATTTTTCAACCTTAATGTCATCGGCAAAAAAAACTGAAATAAAGCGCATTACTACTCACCAGCTTCAGGAGATGAAGAACCGCGGTGAAAAAATTGCGATGCTCACAGCGTATGATTACAGCATGGCAAAAATTATCGACGGTGCTGGTATAGACGTGATCCTGGTAGGAGACTCGGCGTCTAACGTAATGGCTGGTTATGAGACAACACTCCCGATCACACTTGATCAAATGATCTATCATGCTGCGTCGGTGGTTAGGGCTGTTAAACGGGCATTGGTTGTGGTGGACCTGCCATTTGGAACATATCAAGGTAGCTCAGGCGAAGCGTTGCGATCGTCGATTCGTATAATGAAGGAAAGCGGCGCACATGCGGTAAAGCTTGAGGGTGGTAAAGAAGTGAAGGATTCAGTTGAAAGGATCCTAAGCGCAGGGATTCCTGTTATGGGCCATCTCGGACTCACGCCGCAGTCGATCTACAAATTCGGGACGTATACAGTGAGAGCAAAGGAAGAAGCAGAAGCCAGGAAGTTAGTGGATGATGCAAAGATGTTGGAGGCGTGTGGTTGTTTTGGAATGGTACTTGAAAAGATCCCGGCTACCCTTGCGAAAGAAGTATCACAATCGGTACATATACCTACAATTGGAATTGGTGCCGGACCTCATGCCGATGGTCAGGTGCTGGTGATGCAGGATATGCTTGGGATCACTCAGGAGTTCAAGCCTCGATTCCTCAGGCGTTACGCTGATCTGCACACCGTCGTAACGAATGCTGTGGGAAAGTATATCAATGACATCAAGCTGATGGACTTCCCTAACGATCAGGAACAGTATTGACGATCTTCGTTATCTGTTAATCGTTATCCGTTAATCGTTAATCGTGGGTGTGGGTGTGTTCACCGCAGAGACGCCAAGACGCTAAGTTTTCGCAGAGTATTTTTCGACATTGCCTGCCCGTCCGCAAGGCGGAGACACTGAACATTCTGTCGCTACCCTTATACCCTATACCTTTACACCTATGGAGGCAAACCTGTGTTGTTTACAACAACTCGTTTGCGAGATTGGCCAGCTCTGAGCGTTCGCCCTTCTCCAGGGTAATATGCGCATACAACTCGCGATCTTGAAGCCGGTCAATCAAAGTTGAAAGACCATTACTTTGTGAATCGAGGTATGGTGTATCAATTTGGTAAATATCTCCCGTGAAGATGATCTTCGTATTTTCTCCTGCTCTTGTAATTATTGTTTTCACTTCATGAGGCGTAAGGTTCTGCGCTTCGTCCACGATAAAGCAAATGTTTGACAAACTCCTTCCACGGATATACGCCAACGGAGTGATCATCAGTTTTTCCTGGTTGACCATTTCGGTGATCCTCGAGTACTCCTTGTCAGTTTCGCTGTACTGATTTTGAATGAACTTGAGATTGTCCCACAGCGGTTCCATGTATGGATTTACTTTGGACTTGATATCACCAGGTAGATAGCCAATGTCTTTGTTACTGAGCGGAACGATTGGCCTGGCAAGGTATATTTGTTTGTATTCTTTCTTTTGTTCCAAAGCAGCTGCCAGCGCTAATAAGGTTTTTCCGGTCCCGGCTACTCCCTGAATGGAAACAAGTTTTATGTCCGGCTTTAGGGCCGCGTGAATTGCAAATGCCTGCTCAGCATTACGCGGTTTGACACCATAAACAGATCTTTTCTCAACATGCTCAAGCATTCCGTTGAAAGGATTGTAATAGGCAAGTGCAGATTTTTTACCGCTCTTAAGAATGTAATAGTGGTTTTTTATTGCGGCTAGCTTACCTAGAAGTTCGTTGGGAGGACAATAACCTTTCTCGTAAAGAAGGTTTATCATGTCCGAATTCACTTCCTCCAGAATCGTCTTGCCGGTATAAAGCGAAGATATGTTTTGAACTTTGCCAGTCGTGTAATCCTCCGCCTGTAAACCTAATGCCTTAGCTTTAAGCCTGAGATTTATATCCTTTGAGACAAGGATTATCTTTCTTCCTTTTTCTTCCTTTTGAAGTTGTAAGGCGGAGTTGAGTATGCGATGGTCTGCTTTCTCCTCGTTGAACACCTTGTTTGCGTCAATGGTGCTCTTTGTATCCATTAACACCTTAAATGCGCCCTTGGTCTTGCCGTTAAGAGGATTCCAGTGGTGGAGCATCTGCCCCTTGGCAAGCTTGTCGATTAAACGAATGAACTCGCGTGCTTCGAAATTTTTGGTGTCGTTGCCTTTCTTAAAATTGTCGAGCTCTTCAAGGACTGTGATTGGAATACCTACATCGTGTTCGTCGAAATTGAGGATGGAATTGTGTTCGTAAATAATGACAGATGTATCGAGTACGAAGATCTTTCTTTCCTTTTGGGATTTAGCCATGCTAGACAAAGAACTTGGTTTTCGAAATGTAATGAATGGAATTGAAAGCTTTTACTTTTTAAAAAGAATTTTTCTTTAAAATTTTTCGAAAGCCAATGTATAACGATCACCATTCTCATGAGGAACAACTGACAATACATTTGCAAGGACGAGTAATATTAGCTTGTTGGAAGCATAGAATCGCTTCAGGCCGCTGGCGCTGATGAATTCTTTCAGTGTAATGGATTTATTCTCTTCGAGGTATTGCATCAGGAATTTTTCATGATCACCATAGCGAAACCTGATGTCACGCTGCTTTTGTTTTTGTTTGATTATCTGTCTCACCTCGCGGCTTGCTTTAATGGTCTTGTCGTCCACACGAACAAAGTATTCTTTCGACTGAGTGGGAGATATGACATAATGCGGTTTGCTCTTACTTTCTATTATGTCGTATTGAAGTACTACACGGGAGTTTCCAAGTGGTATGAATGTTTCTCTGATGTCGAGCACTGGTACTATCTTAGTAAGCGCTTGAGATATTACGTGAGACTCCTCGTCAGGATACTTTAACCCTGGTATGCTGCCGTCATCGCCAATACCCACGAGGAGCACTCCACCAGAAGTGTTTGCGAAAGCAATCATTTCTCTGATGATCTTTTCAGGGAAGGCAGCCTTGCGTTTGAATTCCAGCGTATTCCCTTCGCCCTTGGCCACCAGCTTCCTGAGGTGTCGGACCTGCTCCGGGTTATATGCAACTGACTCCAGTAGTTTCATAGCGTAAACCGTACAATCTTCCGCCCCGATAATTATCGGGTGCACGCGGTCGAGTATTTAGAACTTTCCGCCGGCGACATCGTCGTCGTCATCATCACTTTCCTGTCCTGGCCGGGGTAACGTAAACATTCCGCTCAGCAAGTCTTTAAACTGCAGACCAGCCGTGAGATTGTGCTTGCTGATCAAAGAATATTCTGCAAGACCATGAAGCGCAAACTCCATCAGGAATATTTTTGCCTGTTGATCTTTGCTCTTGTGAAACTCATTGACAAGGTCGATCAGGCCGGGCACGGACTTGAGTAGCTTTTCGTATTCGGCTTGTGAAAGGTCATTCAGCAGATCAACAGTATTTCCATCCCCAAACCAATTTGAAATCTTCTTATATGGACTTTTCTCTTTTTGCTTTCTGAATTTATCCGGATCTGGAAAGTAGTTTATGAACTGTGCGCGTAAGGCTTTTCCCACGAGATTCTGGGCAACAATCCCAGGTCCTTCCTGTTCACCCTCATACACCAACTCAACCTTTCCGGTTATCGCCGGGATTACACCTACAAAATCTGAGATCCTGATGGATGCGCTCTTTTCGTTATTGATTATACTTCTGCGCTCGGCCGCTGCGATCAGATTCTCGTAGGCAGATATAGTAAGTCGTGCGGAGACGCCGCTTTTGGAATCTACATATTCGCTCTTCCGTGCCTCGACGGCAATTTGTTCGATGAGATCCTTAGCGAGTTCATTGACGGAGATGCTGCTTCGTTGAATGTCTTTCAACCTTGCTTCCTGTTGAGTGATACGTTTTCCTATATCAAGTGTCTTTGGATAGTGTGTGATGATCTGGCTGTCGATGCGATCTTTAAGTGGAGTTACAATGCTTCCCCTGTTTGTATAGTCTTCGGGGTTTGCCGTGAAAACAAATTGAATATCGAGGAGCATGCGGATCTTAAATCCGCGAATCTGAATATCTCCCTCCTGCAGAATATTAAACAAAGCAACCTGGATGCGGGCCTGCAAGTCGGGCAATTCATTTATGACAAATATGCTTCGGTTGGAACGTGGGATTAAGCCGAAGTGAATAACGCGCTCATCAGAATAAGGAAGTTTCAGGGATGCAGCTTTTATTGGATCAACATCGCCAATAAGGTCCGCGATGGAAACATCAGGCGTTGCAAGCTTTTCGGTATAACGATCGTCCTTGTACACCCACGATATGGGAGTGTTGTCATTTAGCTCTTTGATCCTATCCTTGGCGAAGCGGGAGATGGGATCAAGCGGGTCGTCGTTCAATTCAGAACCCTCGATCACAGGGATATAATCATCAAGCAGATTTACCATCAGTCTTGCAAGACGTGTCTTTGCCTGCCCACGCAATCCCAGGAGGTTAATATCGTGGCCTGCAAGAATTGCACGCTCAAGGTCGGGAATAACAGTCTCCTCATAACCCCATATACCTTCGAAAACAGTTTCCTTACTGCGCAGACGTTGTATAAGATTTTCGCGAAGCTCTTCTTTAATTGATTTGGGCTTATATCCGGCGGTTTTGAGTTGCCCCAGCGTTTTAATTTTCGTGTGATCCATTCAGATGGTTTGATTTTTAGATGATGTACGGTAGCGGCGATTTACCGGACTATAAACTCTTTCGCCTGTTCTTTTTAAAATCCTCAAAGACGAGATTGCCCAACCCTTCGAGACTGCTGTAGTATGCATTGCCGTTGTTTGCTTTAGTGAAATCGCGGACAAACGCTTTGAGATAGGGATCGGTCGCAATCATGAATGTCGTAACTGGCACCTTCAGTTTCCGCAGCTGCCCCGCGAGATTAAGCGTCTGGCCCAGGATCTTTGGATCAAGGCCGAATGCATTCTTATAATATTTGATCCCCTGCTTAATACACGTGGGTTTGCCGTCAGTGATCATGAAGATTTGTTTGTTCGTATTCTTTCTCCTTCGAAGAATATCCATGGCAAGCTCCAGGCCCGCGACTGTATTAGTGTGATATGGTCCCACCTGCAGATAGGGAAGATCCTTGATCTCAATTTGCCAGGCGTCATCTCCAAACACAAGTATATCCAATGTATCCTTCGGATATTTTTTTGTGATAAGCTCGGCCAACGCCATAGCTACTTTTTTCGCAGGCGTAATCCTGTCCTCGCCATATAAGATCATAGAGTGGGAGATATCGATCATCAGCACTGTTGACGTTTGAGCCTTGTATTCCTGCTCCATTACCTCGAGGTCTTCTTCAGTCATCAAGAAGTTATCAAGGCCATGATTTATCTGTGCATTGCGGAGAGAATCTGTGACCGATATCTGATCGAGGGCGTCTCCGAATTCATAATCCCGCCTTTCAGTAGTTTGTTCGTCACCACGACCACTGTGCGGTGTGTTATGCTCGCCTGATTTGGATTTTTTCAACTTTCCAAAAATCTCCTCCAGGGCAGACTGTCTGAGATTCTGTTCGCTTTTTGCATTGAGCTTGAATTCGCCGTTTGGCCCCTTGTCGGTGATGTAGCCTTTTTTCTTCAGATCCTCGATGAAATCACCGATTCCGTAGTCGGGATTTGTAAGACCATACTGCCGGTCAACCTCCGTTAGCCATTGCAGTGCTTCGGCAACGTTTCCTGAAGTAATAAGCACAAGCTGCATAAAAACCTTAAGCAGTTTCTCAAAGTCGCTTTTGGCTTTGTCGGACGGCGGTGTATAATTTGAAAAGCGGTAGCCTAGCATTACTGGATGCGTTTTTTATACTAAAACCATTAAATTCTGAATTCTGTTTCGAATGCAAAATTTAATTTCTCGGTCGATAATTATCACGTGTAAGAAATCACTCTAAAATAGAAACATTGGTTGCTTAATGGCCATTACTTTTGTCCAGTAAACAAAAAAACCTCTTTATGAAAAAGTCTATAGCTGTTGTACTCCTGGCCAGTCTGTTCCTCTACTCATGTTCGGAATATTCGTGCCCCACGTATTCTAAAAAGGAGCCTAAGAAAGATATACGGAAAAACCGAATATAAATACTTATTAACCTGAGCAAAAAGAGCCGCCGAGGTGTAAACCGGAGCGGCTTTTGATTTTATGCGGCTTTGGCTGTTTTCTTCCTTTCACGCATCGTACCATAGATGTAATCCCACAAAGGCGACGACACGCCGAAGATCACATCTCCGTTTTTGTAATGATGTATTCCGTGATTAATCCAAAGCACCTTGAAGACGTTCTTTGGCGGTTGGAAAACGTGAACAATATAATGCACTGACAAGTAATATGAGTAACCCACGATAAAGCCGGGTAGAAACGAAAACGTGAGGTCGCCCAGAATAACACGGAACAAAAGCAATAATACGGTTGCAATCGTTACACTGACAAGGGGAGGCATAGCCAGCCGGTCTTTGTCCTTAGGAAATTCATGATGCACGCCATGTATTACGTATTGCATCTTTTGCCTCAGCCTGGTATAGGTCGGCATATGGAACAAATAACGATGTATATTATATTCCACCCACGTGAAGGCAATCGCTCCAATAAAAAACATTCCCGTAGTCTGCCAGGCGGTGAGCGAGGTGGTCGTAATACTCCAGTACAACAAGAATCCTGAGAACGAAAGAAAGATCGTCAAGGGGATTGCAATATGAGTCCTTGACAATTTTTCCAGCACCGGATTCTTGAAAAGCTGTTTTGATCCTTGATGCTTTGGTGTTAACTCTGATTCCATAACGTCGGCATTCATTGCTAATTTATGCTGGTGGCTATGATATTCAAAATTTTCCCTCAAATCGTCGCCTTTGCGGCGGTTTTTTCCATGATCCGCTGATAATATTCCTCGTAGATAGGCAGGATCTGAGTGATGTCGAATTCCTTAGCCCGCTTTAATGCATTCTCCTTGAATTTTGGAAGGTTGTTTTTATCCAGAACAAAAAGTGCTTTGCGTGACATGTCTTCGACGTCACCTACCGGACTGAGAAATCCCGTCACTCCCTGAACATTCAGTTCAGGCAATCCTCCGGTATTGGAGGAGATTACGGGTACCTCACAGGCCATGGCTTCGAGAGCTGCTAATCCGAAACTTTCTTTCTCAGATGGCATCAGGAACAAATCAGCGACGGATAAAACTTCCTCCACTGCCTCAAGTTTTCCTAAGAACCGAACATCGTGTGAGATGTCCAGCTCCCTGCACAATGTTTCAGCTTTTGTTCGTTCGGGTCCATCTCCAATCATTAGCAGCTTTGCAGGAATTTCGCTGTGAATGTTCGCAAAGATTCTAATGACGTCCGTTACTCTTTTTACCTTTCTGAAGTTTGATGTGTGAACTATAAGCGATTCGCCATGGGGACAAATGGCTCTTTTGAAATGGTCCTTCTTTTGCTTTTTGAATTTTTCGAGGTCGATAAAATTCGGGATCACTTCTATTTCAGTTGTGATCTTGAAGGATTGAAATGTCTCCTTTTTCAGATCGTGTGAAACGGCTGTTACACCGTCGGATTGGTTAATGCTGAAAGTTACAACAGGTTCGTATGATGGGTCCTTTCCCACAAGGGTGATATCTGTACCGTGCAACGTTGTGACTACTGGTATGATAATTCCCTCTGCCTTCAATATCTGCTTTGCCATAAAAGCTGCCGATGCATGGGGGATCGCATAATGAACGTGCAGGAGGTCAAGCTTTTCGCTTTTTACAACACTTACCATTTTGCTGGCCAGAGCCAACTCGTAGGGCGGATATTCAAAAAGGGGATAAGAGTGAAATTCAACTTCGTGATAGAATAAATTCTCGTTCAGAAAATCCAGCCTTGTGGGTTGGGAGTAGGTTATAAAATGGACTTTATTTCCTTCCTGTGCCAGCGCTTTGCCTAATTCCGTTGCAACAACACCACTTCCTCCGAAGGTTGGGTAGCAGACAATTCCGATATTCATTTGTTAGGTTTTATATAAGTAAATGGTCCCGCAGGTACGTAGACGCAAACAAGTCAAATTTTATTGCAAAACATTAATTTCGCCTGCTGCTTATAACCGCGCGGGAGGGTTCCGACTTGCCGGCCGGCTCTTCATCACAGTAGCTAAATATTGAGTCATAAATCACGTCCTGTATGCGTGAACGAATATTGGCAGTGTTTAGTTTGTTATTGCGGTCAGGGTAAACGCGATTGGACAAAAATATGTATACAAGGTTAAATTCCGGGTCGACCCACAAGCATGTACCAGTAAATCCGGTATGGCCAAAGGTCTTTGGAGAAGCATACAATGACGTGGGACTGTTCCAATCGCTTTGGATCGGCTTATCCCAGCCCAGTCCACGCCTGCTCTTGTCGAATTGTTTGTTTGTAAACTGCCGTATTGTTTCCGGCTTGTAATATCTCGTTCCCCCGTATGCACCTTCCTGCAAAAGCATCTGGCCCAGTTTTCCAAGGTCGGTGGCGTTGCTGAACAACCCGGCATGCCCTGCTACTCCCCCCATCATTGCGGCCCGCTCATCGTGAACGGTTCCTTTGATCTTTGTCTTTCTGTAGATTTTGTCATCTTCGGTCGGAGCAATGAGCTGCCCGGAAAAATGCTCCAGTGGTTTGAATCCGGTCGTATAGGCACCAAGTGGTTCGTACAGATTTTGAAACACGAACTCATCAAGGGGTTGATTCAGCATCTTTTCTGCTAACCTTTGGAAAATAAGGAATCCGAGGTCACTGTAGCGGTAGCTGTACGGTGTCCTTGCCGGTCTGTCGACCAGTTTCGATTTGCCAATCCACGTCCAAACCGAATCACGTAGATTAGGCGAAGCGAATAAGTTGGGCGACACCTGTAACGGATGTAGCCCATCTTTTGCCCTATTATAATAGAGAGGTAAAAAAACAGTGTCTTTGACGGTCTCCGTCCACATGGCAACAAAAGGAGCGAGGCCTGCCTGGTGCGTGAGCATCTCGAGGATCGTTATGTCCTTTTTGTTTGTATTCTTAAGCTCAGGCAGGTAATAAGAAACTTTTTTATAGATATCGATAATTCCTTTCTCATGCATGAACATCACAGCCTGAAGTGTCGCAGAGACTTTTGTGAGTGATGCGAGATCATAAATAGTTTCAGAAGTTACGGGTGGTCCGTTTTCATACGTCAATGAACCGAAAGATCTATCGTAAATAACTTTGCCATTACGTGCTACAAACACCTGGCATCCAGGTGTAGCGCCTATTTTGATGGCTTCATTTGCTATCGTTTCGATCTTTCTCAACGTTTTCTCATTCATGCGTGCGTCTTCCGGCGTTGAGTACGTTAGTCTGTTGATAGATTTGGTTTCGACTCCTGTACCTTCTTTGAGGTTAAGAGAAGGAGTGAACGGAAGCACAGCATCAGCTTTCAATGCGCCAAATATCACTTGGGGCAGAGCCTTCAGTGTTTCAGCAGTGTTGGTATATGCAGTGACCAGTGTTGCATGCTTGCTCGCACTACGAAGGAACTTCTCATTGCCGAAATCACAGTAGATAATCTGATGGGTGGATTCCATCGGCTCAAGTACTTTATTGAGCTTCTCAAGAACGGCCCCTGTTGTCTGGGGAAAAATGCCAACTATGATTACTTGATGATTCGTCAGCGCGTGTGACAATTCCAGCGGATCAGAACGGTCACTTGCCGTGAAGAATGCAGCGTTGACATATTTAGAAATGTAGTTGTAAAAATCATCGTTTGGCAACGTAACGTCACTTGTAATGTATGCGAAGTGTTTGTTTTCAAGAAACTGGATAGGCAATACCTTGTGATCATTTTTCACCACCGTTATCGCCGCCTCGTAAAGTTTTTGTTTCAAAAGCTGAGCTTGTGAAGAATTCAAACGCCGGGTCAGGTTATCGAGATTTATTTCCTTCTTGCGAGACAGTCCTGCGTCATATTTGAACGCTAATATTTTTTTCACAGTAGAGGTCAGGTGATCATCATATTGTTGTTCGCTTTTGGTCAACTTCTTGATTTTTCTAACAGCCTGTGCAATTTCACTAGCGCCGATCAGGATGTCGTTTCCGGCCTGGAATGCAAACGTCTCCGCGTCACCTGCGCGGGTTTTTTCCGTGATGACTTTTACCTGTTTCAGATCAATAAACGTGAGTCCCTTAAAATTCAATTCTTCTTTCAACCAGGTGCCCGTGAATAAAAGAGAAAGTGTCGATGCATCGAAGGTGTTGCGTTTTGTCAACTTGAGACTTTCGTAGAACAAGGGAATGTTTGAAGAGGCAGGCATCACTCCTGCAAGATTATTTTCAAAAAGTTTTTGATAAGGAAATGCACGCACCGAATCAGTGCTCGCCTGCACACTGGGCACGTTATTCTCAACGTTAACGACCGTGAGGCCCTTGATCGTAAAATGTTTTGCGCAGGCAAGAACTCCATTGTCTTGTAGCCCCCTCATGAACGCGGTAGTCTTGTCCGCCACTTTCATTCTATTTTCTCCGAACGACCGATAACTGATGAGTGGATCCTCAGGATTGTTGTTGATGTCGGCTAATGGGCCGAAGTTCAGATTCAGACCTGCGACTTTCATTTGGCGAGCCACCTCTTCACCCAGTTGGTAAATCAACGTGTCATTCTTAATTGCTCCAAGCACTAATGCGCGAGGATAGCTTATGGTGCTGTCGATCTGTTGGCCCAAACCCCATTCCGCATCCTGACCGACGAACAGCGGGATCTTGGAAATTGATTGGAACCTTTTTGTTGCAGTTGCCTGATGGAAGGGACTTTCCTGTTGAAAAATTATTCCACCGATTTCGTGACTCTTGATATCATCCTCAATTTTTTTAAGTGCGTCGGCGGATGGATGTGGAGGCACGCTCACCATAAACAACTGTCCGATTTTTTCTTCAACGCTGAGCGAATTGAAAACACTATCTACCCAATGGGTTTTGTGAGATTGAGCGTTTACCTTGACAAGAACCCCGGCCACAACCAACAGAGTCAAAAAAACTTTTTTTACCATCGCACCGTTAGGTTTTGAAATAGAAGATTATAAAGGCAATTTTGCGAGCCCCAAATGTAAAATTAGTCATTTGGGATTGTTTTTCGAGCATTTAATAGGGTGAGAAGAAATTCAGAGGGACGGCTTGAAGACTCATCCCGTCAAATGGTATAATTTTTAAAAGAATGAGTATGAAGTTTCTGCAGCTTTTCACAAAAATGCCCTAAATGTGGACTGTAAGAAACGTGACTTGCGCATTCTATATTGTATTTCAAATTCAGAAAGTCCAGGCGTTGACAAAACGTTGTTCGATCTGTTAAGCGTATATTTATTTCATGCCTGACATCATTCAGCTTCTTCCGGATTCTATTGCCAACCAGATTGCGGCCGGCGAGGTAGTGCAACGACCGGCATCTGCGGTCAAAGAACTCATTGAAAATTCAATTGATGCAGATGCATCTCAAATTAAGTTGATCCTAAAAGAGTCGGGTAAGACCTTGCTTCAGATCATAGACAACGGTAAGGGTATGTCTGAGACCGATGCACGGATGAGCCTCGAAAGACATGCTACGTCGAAGATTCGCAGGGCGGAAGATCTTTTCACATTGCGCACAATGGGATTCCGTGGAGAAGCCCTTGCGTCAATTGCTGCAGTGGCGCAAATGGAAATGAAAACGAGGATGCCGAATGAAGAGCTGGGAACGCTGCTTGTTGTCGAAGGATCAGACGTAAAGCGTCAGGAACCTGTTGTCTGTGACAAAGGCACCAGCATCTCGGTGAAGAATCTTTTTTACAATATTCCCGCGCGGCGCAACTTTTTGAAATCCAATGCCAGCGAATACCAGCATATATTGGATGAGTTTCAACGTTTGGCGCTCTCGCATCCCGATATATCTTTTCAACTTATTGAAACGGATTCCCTCGAGTATGACCTTCCGCCGGGAAAGCTGAGTCAACGTATCGTTGGTATCTTCGGTAAATCATACCAGGAACAGCTCGCGCCGTGTCAGGAAGATACTGCGCTGATGAAGATCACGGGATATGTAGGTAAACCACACGCTGCCAAGAAAAAGAGAGGAGAACAATTTCTGTTTGTAAACAAAAGATTTGTTCGCAATAACTACCTCAATCACGCTGTCATGAGTGCATTCGAGGGATTGCTTCCGGAGGGCAGCTTCCCCTTTTATGTTCTGTTCATTGATATTGATCCGAAACACGTCGATGTGAATGTTCATCCTACGAAAACTGAGATCAAGTTTGACGATGAACGGGCCGTATATGCCGTTGTACTCTCAGCCGTTCGTCAGGCCATCGGTGCTCACAATCTCACGCCTGCCATTGATTTCGATGAAGACGTAAATATTATTTCGAAGTTGACGAACGCATCCGCTCAATCAAGGGAAGTTTATTTTGAAGAAAGGTTTAGCTCGTCATTGAATCGCTCAAATCTGGAAAACTGGGAAAAGATGTTTGAAGGGGATGAAAAGATCTTCAAACAAACGCCAACGCAACAAGATCCTCCAATTCAAACATTGCGCTTTGAAAGCTCGCTTAACCAGGAGGAAGACGCACAGGAGGAAAAGGTTTGTTTCCAGCTTCACAATAAATACATAGTAAAGCAGGTTCGATCAGGCATGATGATCGTAGATCAGCAAGCGGCTCACGAAAGGATCTTGTTTGAAAAGCTTGTTCAGCAGATAAAGAATAAATCAGCACAAAGTCAGCAAAGTTTGTTTCCTCAGGCAATTACTTTTAATGCCGCCGACTTTGCGCTGGTAATGGAAATGCAACAGGAGATTGAAGCACTCGGATTCAGGATTGAAGTGTTTGGAAAGAATACGATAGTTGTGAACGGAATTCCGGGCAATATCTCATCTCGAGGCGAACGCGATCTTTTCGAAGGCCTTATCGAACAGTTTAAGATCAATCAGGCTGAACTCAGTGTTCCATTAGGTGAAAATCTGGCGAGAGCTCTCGCGAAACGCGCCTCTCTCAAAACCGGCCAGGTATTGGTTCGGGAAGAGATGAAGGCGCTCATAGAGCAGTTATTTGTTTGTAGCTCACCCAATTACTCCCCAGACGGGAGACCCACTTTTTTTATTTTTGATATGAGCAAAATTGAAAGTTATTTTAACCGTCCATGATAATAGACGTTAGAATAGAATCGCCAATTCTTATTAAATCCTGTTTATGGTAAGACTCTCTGCGGTAGTTAGGAACCTGATCTTTATAAATGTCGCTGTTTTTATCATCCAACAAATCCTTCCTGGCATTGGCAACTTGCTTCCTTTGTATAGCGTTCACAGGACTGAATTTTTCAGGCCCTACCAGCTATTTACCTATATGTTCTGCCATGCGGACATGTGGCACATCTTCTTCAATATGCTGATGCTGGCCTTTTTCGGGCCTATTCTCGAGGAATTCTGGGGTCAGAAAAGATTTTTGCTCTTTTATATAATAGCTGGAATTGGAGCTGGAATTTTTAATATTTTAATGGACCTCTTTTTCGGATTGGGAGCCTTTACTACGATGATTGGTGCGTCCGGTGCTGTTTATGGGGTTCTTACAGCTTTTGGAATTATCTTCCCGAACATGGAGTTAAGATTGTTGTTTCTGCCGGTATCGTTTAAGGCGAAATATATGGTGATGGTGCTGGGCGGGCTCGCGATTTACAATGGTTTCAGATCAGATCCGTCCGATAACACAGCCCACCTGGCACATCTTGGAGGTATTATTGTTGCTATAATCCTGATACAGATATGGCGAGGTCGGGGAACAGATAGTTAATTTGGTCGATGGTCGACGTGAGGACTTAGAGTATAAATCGGATGTTTGACGAATTCAAAAACGCATTTCAACGCCATAATAACGGCCATGTCCAGCTCATTTTGATCAATGTGGTGGTCTACCTGGTATTGGTAGTATTTTTTGTCATTTCCACAGTTTCGCAGTTCCCCGAATTTTTTGACGCCATTCACCGAGTGATAGCGATTCCAGCTCCGTTGATGGAATTCTTTCAAAAGCCGTGGACCATTATTTCCTATGCCTTCGTACATGACTGGACAGGTGTCCTCCACATCCTTTTCAATATGTTGTTACTCTATTGGTTTGGACGACTCTTTGTAGAATACCTGGGAAGCGACAAGCTGATTGCCGTTTATTTTCTTGGGGCGCTTGCCGGCGCTGTTGCGTATCTCGTCGTATATAATGTGGTTCCTTACTACGAAGCCAGGACACCAGGCGGTGGAATGGTTGGAGCATCGGCAGCTGTGCTTGCTATAGTGGTTGCGACTGCTACATTATTGCCCGACTACACATTTTTTCTAATGCTCCTCGGACCAGTAAAAATAAAATACATCGCGGCGTTCTCTGTCGTGCTTTCAATTCTGGGATCTGTCGGCACAAATGAAGGTGGCAACGTCGCACACCTCGGTGGTGCTTTGATGGGCTTTGTTTATATCAAACAACTGCAGGCCGGTGTCAATTGGGGGAATTGGATCACTGGGGTGATCGAGTGGTGCAAGGGGTTGTTTAGTGCGAAGCCCAAAGTAAAGGTCACCTACAGAAAAGAAGGTGCTCCTGCGGCAAAGAAAACTGCAAAGGGTCCTAACGTTTCTCAGGACGAAATCGACACCATCCTTGATAAGATCTCTGATGGTGGTTATGAAAGCCTGACTAAAGAGGAGAAAGAAAAGCTCTTCAACGCAAGTAAGAAATAGGCTTAACTCGCCGTTATAAATTCCTCAATTGCCTTGCTCATCTCTTCGGGTTTTTCTTCTTGAACAAAGTGACCCGCATCGTGAAACAGAATGTATCTGCTACCTGGCAACCTTGACTTCCAGTTCTCTAATTCAAAAGGTGGTATAAACTTATCTTTCATACCCCAGAAAAACAGGAACTTGTCTGCACTGATAGTATGCACCCGCTCCCAAAGCTCTTGCCACCAGGCGTTGGCGCTGCTCAGTTCTAATGCAAACGCGTACGCGGCCGTGCGTTTTCCCTTTGGCAATGCCGCCTTGTAATGACGATGTGCTTCCGGAGAAAGCTTCTTCCTGTCGCCGTAAGCCTGAGGCATAATCACGTTCACGGGCGCATTCATATTTAAATAAAGAAATTTTCCCAGCCAGCTCTTCACAATTTTCGCGGGCCCTGAATAATGCTTGTCATCCTGTAATGATCGCATCCATGTGTTAAAGAGGATGATCCTGTCGACATTGTCCTGATGATCCAGCACATAGCTAAGGCTAATGCTTCCGCCAAAATCATTCGCTACAATATTCAAGTTTTTGAAGCCCAGCTGATCAATGAATTTTGTCAGCCGCCGTGCATGGCCGGCACACGTATAGTCTGCATCGTTTGGTTTGTCCGACAGTCCAAAGCCCAGCAAATCGATAGCAACACAGCGAAATTTTTTCTGCAGGTTCTTGATCACGTCGCGATATCCGAAAGACCATTCCGGCGTGCCGTGAACAAAAAATAAGATCGTTCCAACACCTTCATCAATGTAATGAAGCGTATGGTTTTCAATAGTAATAAAATGTGGCTTAAAGGGATAGAGCTCCTTGTTAATCCAATCGGGGGATTCTGTCATGATTTGATCAGGGTTTAATGCAAGGAAGATTCAAGAGCCTTTAACGTCGGGCCAGGGGTCACGGATGCATTCTATTGAAGAAAGCCCATAAGGACGTTTCGATGGCATAAGGGTCCGTGGAGTAAAGTATGTCGGCACTTTGTTGATTAAATCTGGCTAACGTGCTATAATACTCTATCTCTGTAAGCTCGTGTGCGGCCATGATACTTTCACGTAACTCAACGTCATGGATCACCTGAATGTACGTCCTTATACGATCGTTTTCGTTAATCAGCCGAACAACCTTCCGTTTCTCGCGCTCTCCCCGCGAAAGATAAGTCCAGGGAGAGGAGAACGCATCTGCTTGCGACAGTGCATGCGGCTTGTTACGTGGAGTACGCACGATCTCTTTGTCGTACAGCCGGCTTCCTGTGATCGTAATTTCCTTTAACATCTTGATGCGTTCGTTCAAACGGATGAGGACATCTTGCTCCTCAAACAAAAGTGGTAGCTCGAGCGTATTGTAACCCACCATCGACAACACCAGCGTGTCCATTGGCGAGCTTGAAAGTGTGAACACACCTAACGAATTTGTGACTGTTCCACGACCGGAACGTTTAATAATGACGTGTACTCCCGGAAGAGCTTTCAATGTAATTGAGTCCACAACAATTCCTCTTGTGGTCCTTTGAGCGGAGGCTGACCCTAGTGAGACAACAAAAAGAATAAAACATAATTTTTTCCAATGCTTCATGTCATTGCGATCGGCGAGGATTCTGCTACTGGATTATGATGTTGGGAAGTGTAATTAAGTTGTATTCGTCAGCCATTTAAGCTGAGTATAAAAGCTGTCACGTCTTATTGGCAAGCTGTCCGCAGGCGGCATCGATGTCTTTTCCGCGACTTTTTCTGATCCTTGTGGTAATTCCATGGCGCTCCAGGAGATCCATGTACATGTTCAGGATGTCTTCAGCGGCCTGCTGGAATTCTCCATCGTCGATTGGATTGTATTCGATCAGGTTCACTTTGGAAGGAATCAGTTTACAAAACTTAAGCAACGCTTTTGCATCCTCTTCAGTATCGTTGATTCCTTTCCAAACGACATATTCGTACGTAACCTTCTTTTTTGTTTTACGATACCAGTACTTCAAGGCTTCGCCCAACTCTTCCAACGTATTAGTATCATTTATTGGCATGATTGAAGACCTGGTCTTATCCAAAGCAGAGTGCAAGGATACGGCAAGATTAAACTTCACATCATCGTCAGCCATCTTGATGATCATTTTTGCGAGGCCGACTGTGGATAAAGTGATTCTTTTTGATGCCATGTTAAGCCCTTTTTGAGAGGTGATCTTTTCAATGGCTGAGATCACGTTCGCATAATTCAACAGCGGCTCACCCATACCCATGAACACGATATTTGTGAGAGGTCGTCCAAAGAATAGTTCCGCCTGTTCCCTGATGGCGACTACCTGGTCGTAGATTTCGTCTGGGCTTAGGTTGCGCTGGCGCTTTAGCCGGGCCGTTGCGCAGAACTTGCAGGCAAGACTGCAACCAACCTGCGAGGAAACACACGCCGTTATTCTTTTTTCAGTGGGGATAAGTACTGATTCTACTACCATTCCATCATAAAGCGTGACACCATTTTTTATGGTTCCATCGCTGCTACGCTGCATGTGATCCACCCTAATATGGTTGATGGCGAAATTTTCTTTCAGCATATCGCGAAGGCCAATAGAAAGATTTGTCATCTGGTCAAAACTTTTGGCAGATTTATTCCACAGCCATTCGTACACCTGTTGGGCGCGGAATGGTTTTTCCCCGTGTTCAACAAAGAATTTCTTCAGCTCATCGAGCTTTAGCTTACGGATGTCGCGCCTGGGTGAAGTTTCTACCATGATGCAAAAGTAGTTAAAGAACACTTCATGTCCTTAAGTTAAGCCACTCAGACCCGTAGCGATAGAAATAATATCTAGACTTTCTTGTGTCGCATTTATAGCCAAGGCCCCCAATATATCGGGGCATGTTCCATCGGGCCTGCACCCAATCCGCGCAAGCCCCCTGCCAGACCGAAGATTGGCTGAGGTCCCGCTGAAACACGCTGGAAGGTTTAAATGCACAAAAGCTAAAATTCTGGCTACAATTTCTTTTTGTCTTATCTTAAACTAATGGCATAAAGTGAGCAAGGAACAATTAAAGAACACTCATCAGCCTCAGATGGTTTGACAGACAATGCAATTGATCGGAAAGGGAACTGATACGAAATTGTGCCCGATGAAATTTTATTTGATGCGCACAAAAATTTTTGTTTCGCATACGCGCGTGCTATTTGTAATGATGAGGGAATCCGCAGCAAACCCTTCCACGGTAAAGCCCTCGATGATGGTCTTGGATTTTTTATCGAGGAAGTAGAGGCCTTCACCATCAAACCGATACAGAAATCCTTTTGAATTATACGACTTCTTTCGGCTAATGATCTTAGTGCTTTCGCTTCCGGTATTGTTCTCTTTGAATTCTAAAACCTGAGGAGTCGCCCCAGACATACTTTTCATATCATTTACCAGCTCTTCGTGTTCAGCATCATCGGGGCTCAATTCGTCTTCGACGCAGCTGCTTTCCTTTACCAGCTGCCACCGACCTACGATTGACTGCGCCGCACAAACCATGCTTAATGGGATCAGAATGAAAATGCATACGATCGTTTTCATGGGACGCTAGGATTTAGACAAATTTACTCAAAATTCAGGCCGTTCTGATTATTGCGGCATGTTGCGTTTATGTGGGCAAAAAGCATACTCAGGGAGTTACTTTTCTTTTTTGAAAACTCAGTTTATTAGGCGAAATTTTCGCCCTTCTAATTGAAAGCATGGAGAAAAGTAACGCAATTGTTATCACGGGTGGCTACCTCGCCACCAATAATGCCAAAACCGCACATGGTCTGATAAGGGGAACCGATAGGTTTAATATCATAGGGTTTATAGACCATAAAAGTGCCGGCCGTGACGCCGGCGAGGTCTTGGATGGCAAGCATCGCAATATTCCGGTGTTTGGGACCTTCCAGGATTTTATGAAGAGCGGATTGAAAGCTTCTTATTGTGTTATTGGGGTGGCAACAAAAGGTGGTGTTATCCCGAAATCGTTAAGGGCTATATTAAAAGAGGCGCTAATGAATGGATTTAGCCTAGTGAACGGTCTCCATGAATACATTGCTGATATACCTGAGTTGGCCGACCTTGCCGGAGAAAAAGGTCTTGAGATCATCGATGTGCGCAAACCAAAAAAATTTAAAGACCTTCATTTCTGGTCGGGAAAGATAAAGGAAGTGAAGTGTCCGAAGATCGCTGTTCTTGGGACAGATTGTGCTCTCGGCAAACGAACCACTACACGATTCCTGGTACAGGCAATGCAAAAGGCTGGCTTCAAAGCGGAGATGATCTACACTGGCCAAACCGGATGGATGCAGGGTGCTAAGTATGGATTTGTGTTCGATTCGACGTTAAACGATTTCATATCCGGGGAGATGGAACACGCAATAGTAACGTGTTATCACGAGGCAAAACCAGACATTATTTTTATTGAGGGCCAGTCTGCACTTAGGAACCCGAGTGGACCTGCCGGCGCCGAATGGATCGTGTCTGCGGATGCCGATGGCGTTGTACTCCAGCATAACCCTCCTCGAAAACAATACAAGGATATGGAATACTATCCTGCATACCTGCCAGAGTTAAAGGACGAAATCGCCCTGATAAAGATCTATGGTGCACCTACCATTGCGATCACCATCAATACGGCGAAGATGACGGAGGCCGAGGCAAGGGCGTCCGCACTTAAGTACCAGAATGAACTTGGAATTCCGGCGATATTACCTTTAGAGGATGGTGTGGAAGATCTTATTCCCATCTTCGAAGCAATGATCCGGAAAAGCCTCGCGAAAGTATAATACGAAAGCATAGTAATTGAATCTTAAACTGTTGATGAATGAAGATCAAGGATATTAAGGCGTGGAGTGTAGACCTGGGGAACACAAAACCATACACTATCGCTTTCAAGACTGTTGACGAAGTGAAGAATGCTTTTGTTGAAATCACCCTCGACAACGGTGTCACAGGAATTGGCGCCGGCAACCCCAGCGAATATGTGGTTGGCGAAACGTTGGACCAGTGTCTTGAAGCATTAAAAGAAAAGAACCTGGATTTTCTTATCGGGCGCGATATACGCGAGCTCAATCAACTTACTTTTGAAATCTGGCAGAAATTTCCTGAAAACCCGTCAGCTCGAGCTGCATTAGACATAGCTCTGTATGACGCATTTACAAAATTCCTGAACGTACCCCTCGTTAAATTTCTTGGACAAAAGATCAAGAAGCTTCCAACTTCGAACACGATTGGAATTAAAAATGTAGAGGACACGATTAAGGAAGCGCAGGAATACATTAAACGCGGTTTCAAAGTTTTGAAGGTGAAGCTGGGCAAAGACCTTGACGAAGATGTTGAAAGGATAATGAAGCTGCGCGAAACATTTGGGACAAGCGTGATAATTCGGGTCGATGCTAACCAGGGATACAGCGTGGAACAAACTATCCAGTTCTATGGGAGGACATACGACCTGGATATAGAATTAATCGAGCAACCTCTACCCGCAAAAGCGATCTCAGAATTAAAGAGCTTGCCTAAAGAAGTACGTAAGGTTCTCGCCGCTGACGAATCGTTGATCACGCCGGCGGACGCAATTGAGTTGTTGAAGCCACCAAAAGCTGCGGCAATTTTTAACATTAAGCTCATGAAGTGCGGTGGCATAAGCCAGGCATTAAAGATTGCAGACATTGCGTTACACGAGGAGATTGACCTGTTCTGGGGTTGTAATGACGAAAGCATCGTAAGTATAACAGCTGCCCTGCACGCCGCCTTTGCGTGCTCCAATACAAAATATATCGACCTGGACGGAAGTCTCGACCTCGCCCGCGATGTCGTGAAGGGAGGGTTTATTTTGAAGGATGGATATATGTCGTGTTCCGACAAGCCTGGGTTGGGGGTGGAGAAGTTATAAAAGAAAAGGATTTTAGCAAACAATACTTGAGTGTTGACTTATTGAGTGTTGAATATTGAGTGTTTTTTTTGGAAACCTACCGTCTCCGATTAGAACACTCAACACTCAATAAATCAACACTCAATACTCAGGTATATTCTGCTTTATATTAAGAGTGATCATTCGCGCCTGCCCGGAAAAGGATGTGGCGGGCTAGGACCAAAGGAATTTTTCTTCAGTATCTCCCTGTATTTTTTCTGGTCTGTATCCTTGATCGTCTTATCATTTATCTTGATGCTTTCATCATTGATTTCAATGCTTTTTATGTCCTCGTTGGCTTTAAGATATCCATCCTTTATTAGCTGTTCGCGGAATTCTTTTTCAAAAACGAGTCGCGAATCTTCGAGTGCCTTAACTTGATTTTCCAGCTGCTCAAGATTTTTCTCATTATCCTCCGACCAACGCTCCATTTGTTCCTCAAGGCTTTTCACCTGTTCTTCTTGCAGCGACGCCATTTCTTCTTGCTGCTGTAGTTGAGATAACTGTGCATCCAATGATTTCAAGTGCATATGCTCTGCCCACTCTTCCATTGAACGACTATCGAAGCGGGACTCAATATCCTTCATCATTTCTTCTATCTCTTTTTCATGTTTTTCATAGAAGTCGCCAAATCTTGCCCTAAAATGGTTTTCAAATTCTTTCCCGAACTCCTCCCAATCCTTGTCGTGTCGGAGATCAAACTGAGGACCAGGGGGAAATGGTATGGTATCCAAAGTAATGTTCATATCGAAATTGAAAGCGGGAATTGGCGGCATTACATCGATCATTTCCATAGGGGGAAATGCAGGTATAGTAGGAATCGCAATATTGATGTCCATGGGTGCCGCTATCGGCAGAGGGAAATCAAATATTTCTGAAATTGATAATGGGAGTAGGTCACCATCACCATTAAATTCTTCCACCACCTCTTCATGTGGTTTGCCATCTGCTCCCATCGTCGTAATAGTCTTTTTGTAGTAACGCCCTGACTTCTCAATTTTTATTGTGGTGTCAGGAGATGTTGTCTGTTGAAATGAAACTGATGGTTTGTTTTGTTCCTTAACGGATCTTCCGGACTGAATAGTTATCCAGGAAGCGCATACTAATCCTGTTATCAATAATACGGCAGGGACGATTCGTTCCCGCAATGAATAGGGTTTAACCGACTTTTCCATAATACGTTTGATGCGATTCAATAATTGATTTTTGTTTTCAGCAAGTGATAGCGCGAACCCAGCCCTTGAAAGCCTTACTTCTTCCAGGGCGGTCAATGCATGTGCGTACGCTAATGGGTTTCCGTGTAGTGCAATAACAGCATCGTCGCAGCAGTGCTCGCGTTCACGTTTGATAATGCCGGAGATCATCCACACGAAAGGATTAAAAAAGTACACCGCCTCCAGCAATGACTGTAAAAGATTAACCAAATAATCGCGGCGACGGATGTGAATCAGTTCGTGGATAAATATGGTTTCGAGTTGTTCGGTTGAAAGGCCGCTGAACATTCCAACAGGGATAAGGATCATGGGCTTGAAGTATCCAATAACAACGGGCGCTTGTGCTACCGTTGATTCAGCAAGCAAGACCATTTCTCTGATCCCAAGCTTATTCGCGAGATACTGCATTCGTTCATTCCATTCCGCATCAACACCAACAGCGGAGGCCTTTAGTTTTTTTATGGTGAGCCAGCCTCCGAACAGTCTGAAACTGAACAACAGTGTTCCAACACCCCAGCAGAGGACGATAAACGGAAGGTAATTCTGAAGCGTTGATGTGAACATCTGCAACAAGCCACCGAAATAATTATTTTCCTGTTCCAGATTTTCAAGGGGATAGGCATAATAAGCAGATGCTGCCCCTTCAACAGGAGCTCTCTCGAAGAAATCATTCAGGTAAATGAACGTGGTCAGAGAAATCAAAAAGATGACCAATAAGGTTACCGTTGCAACAGCATAACGGGCCGAAGACCGTTTCGATGGAATACAATGAAGCACCACCAAAGCAACCACCACACAAATAAGTCCTTGCCACAACGAGTGTACCAGGCTCCAACCTAGTGCGTGGATCGTTGGTGAAGAGAAAAACTGCGTTGCATTCATGATTCACCTCCTTCGAGTTTTTCCAGATACTCCTTTATTTGTTTGAGTTCTTCTTTCGAAGATTTACTGGTGCCCAATGCACTCATCACAAGCTGCGAAGCAGATCCTTGAAATATGGTCTGGATCATTTTGTCGAGGAGATGCTGCCGCGTGTTTTCAAGCGAATTCACGGCTTTATAGAGATGCAGCTTCCCCTTTTTTTGGCGTGTAACAAGCCCTTTTTCATGCATTATTTGCATCATTTTCAGGATCGTGGTATAACCGTTGGAATTATCGCCACCCAGGGCCTCATGGACATCCTTGACGGAAACAGCATCCTTGCTCCATACAATCTGCAGGATTTCGAGCTCTTTTTCCGTTGCCTTTATGTGTTTGTTATTCATATACGAATGATTTCGTAATACAAGTGTATCGATCAATTCTGTTTTCTCAAAGAATTTTTACGAATATTTTCGTATTTGGTTTGGGCGGGCGTTTTTTTGGGACGGGTTTGAATAAAACCAGGCCAGAAAAATTTCAGCGTTTGGAAGTGAATAGGCTATCCAAAACCGACAGTGTTTAAAAAGAAAAGGCCCCGGGAACCACCCCGGGGCCTCAAACCAAACCCCTCATCCAACACATCCGCTGTTGCCAGCGGAATCACCAATCCTTAAACCAATTACTAAACAACTTCTGCTTCTTCAAGGTTCTCAAAAACAAAATCTATTTCGTTCCTGAGGTCAACATATATAGCAGACTCCTTGTGAATTTTTCCGGCGAGGATCTGCTTCGAAAGTTCATTGAGGATTTCCCGTTGCATTACTCGCTTCAAAGGTCGTGCCCCGAATTGAGGATCGAACCCCAGGTTTGCCAACCGATTGCGCGCCGCGTCAGATACTTCGATCTTAACTCCAGCTGCCGTGAGACGCTTGCGCAACAGGTCAACTTGTATATCCACTATTTTGCGGATGTCCCTCTGACTTAACGGACGGAACATGATAATCTCGTCAATCCTGTTCACAAACTCCGGCCGAACAGTCCTCCTCAATAACGTCAACACTTCTTCTTTCGTACTTTCGATAATCTCAAAATAATTTTCATCATTGATCTTCTCGAAATTCTCCTGGATCAGATGAGATCCAATATTCGTAGTCATGATAATAATAGTATTCTTGAAGTTGGCAACACGCCCCTTGTTGTCTGTCAATCTTCCTTCATCAAGCACCTGCAACAAAATATTGAATACGTCAGCATGTGCCTTTTCAATTTCGTCCAGCAGCACCACCGAGTATGGCTTTCTTCTTACCGCTTCTGTTAACTGACCACCTTCATCGTATCCTACATAACCCGGCGGCGCACCGATAAGCCTGCTGACACTGTGCCGTTCCTGGTACTCACTCATGTCGATCCGTACCATCGCAGTTTCATCATTAAACAGATAGTCGGCCAATGCTTTTGATAATTCTGTTTTACCAACACCTGTTGTCCCCATGAAGATGAAGGAGCCAATCGGCCGCTTGGGATCTTGCAGACCCGCGCGACTTCTTCGAACGGCATCACTCAGCGCCTGAATTGCTTCACCTTGTCCGGCGACACGTTTTCCGAGTTCTTCTTCAAGGTGTAACAGCTTTTCGCGCTCGCTTTGTAACATCCGCGTCACAGGAATTCCCGTCCACTTGGCAACAACTTCGGCAATGTCTTCGCTGTCTACTTCTTCCTTAAGCAAGGTTTTCTCTCCTTGCATTTGCGTCATTTTATTTTTGAAGACATCAAGCCTCTTTTCCGCTTCTGTAATTTTTCCGTACCTGATCTCGGCTACTTTACCGTAATCACCAGCTTTTTCCGCCTGCTCGGCTTCGAACTTTAGTTTGTCAATATTTTCCTTTTCCTTTTGTATACCATGCACGATTTCCTTTTCACCTTCCCATTTCGCTTTCAGGGAATTTCGCGCCTCTGATAACTCGGCTATTTCTTTGCTAAGGATACTTTCTTTCTCCTTGTCTTTTTCGCGACGGATAGCCTCACGTTCGATCTCCAGCTGCATGATCTTTCGATTTAATTCATCCAGCTCCTCCGGCAACGAATCCATTTCAAGCCTAAGCTTGGAAGCGGCTTCATCCATTAAGTCTATCGCTTTGTCTGGGAGAAAACGATCGCTGATGTAACGGTCAGAAAGTTCAACAGATGCAATCACAGCATCATCCTTTATTCGCACGCCATGATGCAATTCGTATTTGTCTTTAATACCTCGAAGTATAGATATAGAATCCTCTACAGAAGGCTCATCTACCATTACGGTCTGGAAACGGCGCTCCAATGCCTTGTCCTTTTCGATATATTTTTGATATTCCTTCAGCGTGGTAGCACCAATGGCATGAAGCTCACCGCGAGCCAGTGCTGGCTTTAACAGGTTTGCAGCATCCATGGCACCTTCACCGCCACTGCCAGCGCCGATCAATGTATGGATCTCGTCAATAAACAGGATGATCTCGCCATTAGAATCGGTTACTTCTTTAATTACAGACTTAAGGCGTTCTTCAAATTCCCCTTTGTATTTCGCACCTGCAACAAGCAAACCCATATCAAGGGAGATAAGTATTTTGGTCTTAAGATTTTCCGGGACGTCACCATCTACTATTCGTTGCGCCATGCCCTCGACAATGGCAGTCTTACCCACACCGGGCTCTCCGAGAAGTATTGGGTTGTTCTTCGTCCTTCTTGAAAGGATCTGCAAAACACGCCTGATCTCTTCATCACGACCGATAACAGGATCGATCTTACCTAGCTTGGCAAGCTCATTAAGGTTCTTGGAATATCTTTCAAGCGATTTGTATTTCGATTCGGCATTTTGATCAGTGACCTTTGAACCACCTCGAAGTTCTTTGATAGCTTTGATCAACGCCGGTCGTTCGAGACCAGCATCTTTCAATAATGCGCTCACTTTATCCTTCGAAGCTAACAGTGAGAGCAAAAGGTGCTCAATAGCTATGAATTCATCTTTAAACTCCCGAAGTTCCTTTTCCGCATGTTGAAGAACGGCGTTACTGGCAGAAGATAAGTACGATTGTTGTCCTGATACATGAGGATAACTCTTGATAAGGTCCTGAAGTTTGTTATCCAGGTTAGCGCCATTGACGTTTAATTTTTTGAAGAGATAACTGGAAACATTTTCGTCAGTCTCCAGAATGGCTTTCAATAGGTGCCCGGGCTCAATTGCCTGCTGCTGCATGCCCATTGCTATCTCTGCAGACTTCTGCAATGCTTCCTGAGATTTTATAGTAAATTTTTCAAAGTTCATATTTCGTATTTATTGTCAGAACTATCTGATCAAAAGGCAATCCAGTGAAATGACCTGATGAATTTCAGAAATTTTGACATTTAATTGATAGATTTAGTTACGTAAAAACGGTCATTCTGGCTCAATAAGATGTCAAAACGTACCACGGGGATAACAGACCAGTTTCCACCTTCCTGTATTGTCGAGGTGGCATGGGAAGTTTGCAATCAGGTAGGAGGTATTTACACGGTCATTCGATCAAAAGCGCCGTGTATGGTACAGCATGCGAATGGCCCTTATTGCATGGTAGGGCCATACCTGAGCAGGAATATTCAGGCAGAGCTCGAACCACTGGACGATTCTGAAGATATATTTGGTCAGGCAGCCGCCATCCTTCGAAAAAAGGGATTCGATGTCCACTATGCGGAATGGCTAGTTACCGGAAAACCGAGGGTTGTGCTACTGAATCCAAACGCCGTACAGGATAAATCATTAGCCGTTGTCAAGTATCTCTTGTGGAAGAATCACGGCATAAGCACTCCGGCAAACAACAGTCTTATAAGCCAGGTTGTTTCATTCGGGTACCTTACAAAACTTTTCTTTGACGAGCTGGTAAAGCTCATCGATAAGAAGCAACCGGTTATTGCTCATTTCCATGAATGGATGGCCGGATTGCCTATCCTTGACATGAAAAGGGAGCAAATGTCTGTCAAGACCATATTTACAACGCACGCCACGCAACTTGGAAGGCATCTTGCAATTAATTCACCCTTGTTCTATGCGCACCTTCCGTTTTTCAAATGGGAAGATGAGGCAAAGAAATTCGGAATTGAAACTGAAGCTCGAATAGAATTCAGCTGTGCTCAAAAAGCAGACGTCTTAAGTACGGTCAGTGAAGTTACTGCACGGGAGTGCAAACACCTTTTGAGAAGAAAACCTGAGGTAGTATTGCCAAATGGCCTGAACATAGAACGATTCGAAGCGTTGCATGAATTTCAGAATCAGCATGTGATGTACAAGGAGGAAATTCACCGTTTTATAATGGCCCATTTCTTTCAATCATTTCCATTCAATCTTAATAAAACACTCTACTTTTTCACTTCGGGCCGCTACGAGTTCAGGAATAAAGGCTTCGATCTGACTATCGAAGCGTTGCAGCGGCTTAATAATCGACTTAAAAAGGAAAAGTCTGATGTTACCGTCGTGATGTTTTTCGTCACGAAACGAGACTTTCACAATATTCATCCCGAGGTGCTGCAGTCGAAGGCGATGATGCAGGAGTTATCTCAGACAACGGAAGCCATACAGCAACAAGTCGGCAAGCATCTGTTCTATGAAAGCACTGTGCGGGATGATAACCACTTGCCCGATCTCAACTCATATGTCGATGAGTATTGGAAATTACGTTATCGCAGAACGCTGCAGGCTTGGAAAACCAAGAAGAATCCGTCAATAATCACCCACCGGCTGGTTAATGAAGATGGTGACGAAATATTAAAAGCCCTTCACGCAAAGAAACTTGTGAACAATGCCGACGATCCCGTTAAGATCGTATATCATCCGGACTTCATTACCACGAGCAGTCCGCTCTTCGGTATGGACTATAATCAATTCGTTCGCGGCTGTCATTTGGGAATATTTCCAAGCTATTATGAGCCCTGGGGCTACACTCCGCTCGAATGTATGGCAAGTGGAATTCCTTCCGTAACCAGCGATCTTTCAGGATTTGGTGATTACATACTGAACCATATTAAGGAGCACGAAAAATTCGGATTGTTCGTGATAGAGCGTGGAAAGCGCACATTCGACTGGTCCGCCGCCCAGCTTGCCAATGTAATGTATGGATTCCTCATGCAGTCCATGCGCGAACGGATCATGCAGCGGAACAATGTGGAAAACAACTCCCATATATTCGATTGGACCTACCTTATCAAACATTATGCGGAAGCTTACGAGATTGTGATCAAAGGTTAGCCCCACGGTCTTAAATGTTTTTATCTTTAGTCGCAAATAATTCTTCTATCCTTTAAACAATTAAATAATGAAAACTTCCAGACGAGATTTTATAAAGAAAGGCGCCGTAACATTGCTCGGAAGCAACGTGATCGCGACTTCATTGCTGGCAGCAAAACCTGCCAAACAATTGACGGGCCTGCAATTGTATTCAGTGCGCGACGAAATGAAAAAAGATCCGCTTGGAACGCTGAAACAGCTGGCGGCGATGGGCTACAAGCATGTAGAACACGCTAATTATGTTGAGCGGAAATTTTATGGCTATGCGGCTAAGGATTTCAAGAAAGTATTGGATGATCTAGGCCTGAAAATGCCCAGTGGCCACGCCGTGATGGGTAAGCCTCATTGGGACGAATCCAAAAAAGAGTTTACTGACCTGTGGAAATACACTGTCGAAGATGCCGCAGTGGTTGGGCAGGAGTTCGTTATCAGCCCCTCGTTGCATGAGAGCTTGCGACAAACCGCGGATGATCTGAAACGTTATATGGAAGTGTTCAATAAGTCGGGAGAACTTTGTAAGAAGTCCGGTATGAAGTTCGGTTACCATAATCATGATTTCGAATTCAGCGTAAAGCTCGACGGGAAATCTGTCTATGATATCATGCTGCAGAATACGGATCCGGAACTTGTGATTCAGCAGTTGGACATCGGTAATTTGTATAATGGAGGCGCCAAGGCTATTGACATAGTGCGTCAGTATCCTGGAAGATTTCAGTCCATGCACGTGAAAGACGAAATAAAGAGTACAGGTAACGCCCAGAATGATGAGTATGAAAGCACCGTCCTCGGGAAAGGTATCGTCAACGTGAAAGAGGTGATTGACCTTGGAAAGAAATCAGGTGGAACCAAACACTTCATCATTGAGCAGGAATCCTACCAGGGAAAAACCCCGATCGATTCCGTAAAAGAAGATCTTGAAGTAATGAGAAAGTGGGGCTACTAGGTACCTAGCTACCTGGGTAGCTGGTCCGCGCTGAATTAGTTTTCGTCAACCGTCAACTCAAAAAACAATATGTTAAGAAATATCATTTTCGGCTTTTTTATCATCGCTATGATTACGACAGCTCCATTGGCAGCAAACGCACAAAAGAAGGACAATTCGCCAGCCCTTCGTCATGTAGTACTTTTTAAATTCAAGGACACGTCAAAACCCGAGGAAGTTAAAAAGGTGGAGGAAGCATTTGTCGCATTGGCAGGTAAAATAAAACTGATAAAAGATTTTGAGTGGGGCACCAACAATAGTCCCGAAAATCTAAACCAGGGCTTGACGCACTGTTTCATCGCTACGTTCTCAAGCGATAAAGACCGCGACGAGTACCTTATTCATCCGGACCACAAAGCATTCGTTGATGTGTTGAGACCTCACCTTGATAAGGTCACGGTAATTGATTACTGGACGAAGTAAACACTCCAGTCGACTGTCATCCCGAGCGCGCACTTTTTCAATTAAATCTTGCTCACAGGGAATGGAGGCACGCGCTTATTAAATATTTTCTCTATGTCTCGCGAAGGATCTCCTTCCGACTGGAGTGTTATTCGAGTTGGTCAAAAAATATAATTCCTTGTACGGATGGGGATCGTTCGCTACGCGATGATTCTTAGAGCGCCTTCTCAGAATCATTTGTCCGCGCATTGCCCAGTCTGTAGATCACAGCTCACGATGACGGATCTAAAAAAACGCGCGTGTAAAATATTCTACTCCATGTCCCGCGGAGGATCTGCGCACAAGGTGGCTGACAGATCCTTCGCGAGATGATTCAATGGTATTAATTCTATTTGCAAAACCCATTCCATGTGCGCAGTTGCTTAATAAGGCAGTAAGCGCTCTGGAAGACAGAACTAAATGGTTTGTTGTACCTCTTACTTGATTCCCGGTACTCCCTCCGGTGCTGCTTGTTCATTTGCAAATGAAGGAGCTTTCCTGACAGTTGGATACACTTCATCAAGCGTGTTTCCATCGTAAAGTCTTCCGTTCTTCATCACCTTATTTATTGTATTGGTATTGCGCAGATTGTCCAGTGGATTTTTATCCATGATGACCAGATCGGCAAGTTTTCCTGCTTCAATACTTCCAACATCACCATCAAGGCCGAGTGCTCTTGCACCATGAATGGTTGCAACTTTGAGTGCATCATGATTGGTCATTCCACCGGATGCTACGCTCCAGAGCTCCCAATGATAACCCAGGCCCTGAAGTTGCCCGTGAGATCCGATGCCGGCATTTCCACCCGCCTTCACGAGATCGTTGACAAATTTCGCGTGATCCTGAAATACGTGTTCTTCCGGCATAAACCATCCACTGCGTCGTCTGGACTTCGCATCAAGCTCCGACTTAGCTGTGAAATGTTTAAGCTTTGCATCGCCCTGAACATTTTCAGTTGCATAATAATAGTTTTCTGCAAAAGGACCTCCGTATGCAACGAGCATAGTGGGCGTGTAAGTCATTTTGGCTTCAGCCACCGCTGTGACAAAATCCTTGTACAACGGATAGATTGGGAAAGCATGTTCGTGACCAGAATAACCGTCGATAAGGTTAGTAAGATTGAGCTTGAAGTCCAGCCCTCCTTCTGTGGTAGGCATCAACCCTTGTTCCTTTGCAGCCTGAATGATCCATTGACGATGCAGGCGGTTTCCGGTGACGTACATCTTGATCGTTTTTGTGTGATAGTATTCTGAATACTGTTTCAGAATATCTTTTGTTTGTTCGTAGTCTTTAAGATTGTATGCCCAAAAGCCTACACCTGGCCCCGTGCTGTAAATGCGTGGCCCGAATATCTGGCCGGTTTCTACGAGGTCGCCATATGTTAGGACATCCGTTGTAGCTGTTTGAGGATCACGGGTGGTTGTTACACCATAGGCAAGATTTGCTGCATACATCCATACCTGATTCTTATGTATTCCCCACGCCGGCCACATGTGTGCATGCGTATCAACAAATCCAGGCATTATGGTCTTACCCTGCATATCCATTTTCTGAACAGTTGCGTCAACTGTGATTGAACCTGCTGCGCCGACCTGTTTAATGCGCGCGTTTTCGATGAGAATATCACCGTTAGTGATCACTTCGTCTCCTTTCATGGTGATGATCCGGGCATTCTGAAGCAATAGTTTTCCTGAGGGGATATCCTTCTGGACAACCACCTTCACGCGTATCTCATTGGGTTTATAACTTTCCTCTTTTTCCCGTTTTGCTTTTTCCTCTTCAGTTTCTTCCTTCTTCTCCTCTTTCTTTTCGTCTTTCTTCTCTTCTTTCTTTTCCTCCTTTGCTTTCTCTTCTGCAGCTTTCTTTCTCTTCAGCTCCAACTCTTTTGCTCGCGCGTCGGCAAGGTTATAGGTAAAGAAAGCGTTTCCGAGAGAATAATAGACGAGCTTTGCGTCGCTGCTCCAGGTCGCAAACTCTCCTCCCAACCTTGTGATCTTGCTGGCAGGGAACTGAGCTTTCTCGACTTCGGCCACGGATATCTTTGGAACTTCGCCTCCGGTTTTTGGAATGGTTACAACATAAATGTCATTATTGATTTGGGCGAATGCCTTATCGCCCTCCGGCGCCATCATGATAACTTCAGCGTTTGAAGGTTCATTCTTTGGTTCTGTTTCGGTCTCCATGATCATACAATGATTCTTGGAGGCTGAAAAACCGTAGGTTGTAATACCAGTAACCTTTACGTGTGACTTTTCATCTGTGCCGTCCCAACGAATCGATACAAGACCTTTGTTGCCACTGTACAGGTAGATACGATCATCTGATTTCACAAAATGCGGATTCCCTCGTCCCTTCGCCCGTTCGATCACTGTGATTGCGCCACCGTCGCCACCTATCCAGGCAATATCCTCCTGACTTGAAAAGGTTACCGGATCCGGATCGAACGTGAAGTTGAAAGATGCACCCCTGAGGAATACGATCTTATTGCCTTTAAAACTCCAGGCTGGGCTGGAATAGAGTGCCGCTGAGGTCGTCAGCCGCTGTGGTTTGGCATCCTTAATTTTGAAATTGATTTTGTATAAATGACCTCCGTTGTTTTCCCATGTGACCCATGCAAGCTGGGAGCCGTCATAGTTCCATGCTGGCTGCGCCTCCGTGAAATTGGAAGTACTAACGCGTTTAGGGCTACCGTTAGCAAAGTCCATTGTATATAAACGGTTGAGGGCTGTAAAAGCAAGGCGTTTTCCGTCGGGCGAAACGACAGGATTTCGTATTTGCGTGACGATCATATCCTTTTCGTCCTTAATAGGAAATTTGAAATCCACTCTCGGACCAAGTAACATCTCCGTGTCCATATCCATTGGAACATTTATCGCGCTTCCACCTAAAACAGGTATTCGATAAAATTTTCCGCCGTATGTAGCGACTACTTCTTTGCTGTCAGGTGTAAATGACATTGCAGGCAATACACCCATCGGGGCAATGGATTCCTGCTCGTCGCGCTGGACTGGATAAGCCAGCCACTTTTCTTCGCCTGTCCTGAGGTCGCGAAGAACCAGTCCGGTCTGGTCGTTATAACGGGATCCATATGCTAACCAATTTCCGTCAGGAGAGAGGGTAGGAGTGAACGCGGACCCATATCGGAACGAACGAACATCGACGTCGCCATTGTTGCGGTCGTATACAGCGAGTTGATACTGCGGAAACTGAGCGTCATAGTTCCATGAACCTCGGCGCTGTGCAAACCATATGTATCTTCCATCCGGTCCAAACGCCGGCTCGATGGTCTTGAGATAATCCGGTTTGCTGATGAGCTGCGCACCTGCACCGCCATCCTTGTGAAACATCCAGAGTTTGAGTATCAGCTTACCGCGCGCGCCGACGATATAATCGCCATCGGGAGTCCACTCCGCCGATTGATAATGATCCGTGTCTCCGTCGGTGACCTTCAGCGAATCTTTCTTATCTAACGAATACCACCATATATTTTCGCCACCGCTACGGTCGGACACGAACAAAATTTTCTTGCCATCCGGACTGAATTTCGGGTGCGAATCGAATGCGAGGCCTTTCGTGAACTGGATTGGTTTCCCTCCCGTGATCGGCATGGTATAGATATCGCCCAAAAAATCGAACGCGATAGTCTTTCCATCAGGACTAACATCCAACGACATCCACGATCCCTCATTTGTCTTCACACGGATCTTGCGTGCAGCTTTAAGCGGAAGCTTTTGCTTTTTTTCTTTTTCTTCCTTGGTAGTGTCCGCCTTCGGGTTCTTATCATCGCCCTGCCCACTGGCGGAGAAAGAAAAGATCAATGTCAGCAACAGCAGTGAATAGCTCAGGTTCTTCATAAATCAGAATTAATAGGAAAATATAGGGATTTCTAGTTAGGAAGTCCATGGTCGATGCTCGTTCGGTCGATGGTTAGATGGCGAAAGGGTAATGGCTGTTTGTTCTGACGTTGATTCGCTAAATATTCATAGACCATAGACAACTGGTTTTACTTGTACCCTTGCCAGGCAAACAATACATTGCAAGGATTTTATTTTTCGAGATGGCTTACGTAAGGTATTTTTTTCATATCGGATACAACGGCTTTAATTACCGCGGCTGGCAGCGTCAACCTGGGATAAAAAATATTCAGCAGGTGCTGGAGACTACCATGAAACAGGTATTCAAACATGATGTGTCTATCATGGGATGCGGAAGGACCGATGCCATGGTCCATGCAAGTCAATATTTTTTTCATTTCGATGTCGAAAAGCCATGGGATTTTGATTTGTTATTCAGACTTAACAAAAATCTCCCGGATGATATCGCGATATTCGAGATAATCCCAATGGAAAATAATAACCACGCTCGATTTGACGCTACTCAACGAACGTATGATTATTTTATTCACACTTATAAGGATCCGTTTCTAAGCCCACTCAGCGCATTCTACTTATTCAAGAATATTGATTTGAATAAAATGAAAGAAGGCCTTTCGCTTCTTTCAATGTATGACGACTTCCGCGCCTTCTGTAAAACTCCGGATGACTATGAGCACACGATTTGTAATGTGTCTTCGGCGAGACTTTTTTCAGACACCGCTGGCGACAAGATCAGGTTTCAAATATCGGCCAATCGTTTTCTGGGAAGAATGATAAGAATGATCATTGGTAAATTGCTTGAAGTCGGGAACGGATCCCTGAGCGTCGATGAGTTTGAGAGTTATCTTATCTCCAAACAAGCTCCGAAGCTGATAGTGCCAGCATATCCACAGGGATTGTACCTTTCCAAAGTCGTATACCCTTATCTTGATATCCAACCCAGGACAACATTTTCTCCATTTCTAAAGAATACTTCCGACCAATGGATGCTGGTTTGACCCCCGGCCCTCTTCAGTCCCTCTTCAGGGGAGGATGGTCCAGAATCTACTTGAGTGTTGTTTGTTGATTGTTGATATATTGAGTGTTGTCGGACGGAAACTGCTTGCAGGAAAAAGCTACAACACAATTTGCAAATTCAATTTTGCGGCCTTTGCGTGAAAGCTTTATTTGAGGCGCGCGTATCTAAAATCACACTTCGAAGCTCCATTGGCAATGGTTCCGCTCCTGATTAGCTTAAGACCTGCAAGGTTTGATGTAACCTCATCCACTTCACAAAGAATGGGCGCGTACTTATTATACCCATGCTTGTTGAACAACTTGCAAATTCCGCATTCGTGGATATCGACGCCGTAGCCGAGACCATACGTTTCTTTCTCGTCAAATATCATTCTCGCGACAAAACCGTCAGGGTGACCTTTGGCGCCTACTTTTTTTGCAAGCAGCGTCAGTGCAGCTTTTGCTATTCTGAATTTGATCAGCTTTGGCGGAAGCTTTTTAAGGAATTGATGAAACACATTCTTTGGCTTCACATACTCTTTGACTACTTCAAGGCTTACAGCGCGAATCTGTTCAAAACTTTCGCCGTGGTTGTCAAGCACTTTGATCAGCGCGAGAAAGTATGCACAGAAGGTCAAGCGTCGATCTAATGGATTACTTGACGTTGCCGCAAACTTTACGTCGTGGCGAAGGAGATCAAACTCTTTATCTAGCTCTACCAACAGCGACTCCGCGATTGATGGATATCTTGCCTTAATCGAGACGGCAAAATATTTTTTGAATTGTGTCATTGTTGTAGCAAGTGATGAAGTTATGAAATGTTTCGGTCACCCCCGGCCCTCTTCAGGGGAGAATAGTCAGTTCACTACATCACCCCCCGACCCCCTTCAGGGGGATAATCAGTTCGCTACATCATCGCTTAGAAAATCAAGTGTGCTTAGCACCTGCATTCAAGTCCCCTTAAGGGGATTTAGGGGTTTCGAAAGATGAAACTATTTAGCACTTGCAACATTTGCCACCTACCCCGCAAAGGGTTAAGGATCGTTCGATAAAGCTTTCCCGACCCCATTTTAAGCCTTTCTCATAAAAAGGATTTTAACTTATATTAAGCGATTGCACTTTACGACACAAAATCAAGTCTATGTTTCGCAACTATATCAAGATTGGGATCCGCAACCTTATCAAGAACAGAGTCTATACAATTATTAATATATCGGGTTTGGCAATCGGGCTGTCGTGTTTTATTCTGGTAGCTCTATATATAAAGAATGAGACTGGATTCGATAAATTTTATTTCAATGCAGACAACATCTACCGGATAAACACACATGTGGATGTAAACGGCGCTTCGAACAACTTCCCTACGGCGCATTACCCCGCCGCGTTTGATATATCGAGAGATTATCCTGAAGCGGTGAATGCTACTACAATGTATCGCGCGTTTTATTTGTCAAACAACCTTCCACGTATCAAGTATGGTGATGATGAATTTGAGGAAAGCAGGTTCTTTCTCGCTGACTCAAGTTTTTTTTCTGTATTCGATTTTGAATTCAAATATGGAAACGCTGAAGAGGCCTTTAAGCACGGATATTCAGTGGTGCTGACGGAAGCTACTGCGAAGAAGTATTTTGGGGAGACAAATCCGGTGGGAAAAATTATTCAGTTTCAGGATACGGTAAGCTTCAAGGTGACCGGAGTATTAAAGCCTTTAAAGGGAAAGACCCATCTCGACTTTGATTTTCTTGCACATTCAAAGTTGTTGTTGAATCAGATCATTGGATTCAATATCGATAATGCATACATGGGTCTTTGGTACTATTCTTACGTCGTCCTTCAGCCAGGGGCTTCGCCGGCAGCGCTTGAAGAAAAGTTACCGGCATTTGTAAAGAAGTATTATCCTCCCCGTTATACGGAGAATAACGCACGACTTACCATTCAGAATATTAAAGACATTCATTTATACTCTGATTTTTCAACGGCCGACGTGTCACCCAATGGCAATATTCAATACGTTTACACATTGGGCTCCATTGCAGTGCTGGTGCTGGTGATCGCGGGAATCAATTTCATGAACTTGTCAATTGCCAAATTTTCCAACCGTGGAAAGGAAGTAGGCGTACGCAAGGTCATGGGCGCGGAGAAACACAATCTTGTCATTCAGTTTTTGGGTGAATCCGTATTGATCGCGTCTGCAGCGGGTATAATCTCCGTTGTCATCGTCATCGTTTGTCTCTCAGAATTTAACAACCTCGCAGCCGTGCGGCTTGAAGCGTCGGAGTTGCTCAATCCTTACATTGCGATGGGTATTCTCACAATAATATTTGTGACGGGTGTAATTGCGGGAATTTATCCCTCTTTCGTTATGGCTGCGTTCCAGCCTGTCAAAGTACTTAAAGGGGTGCATAAAATATCCGATTCAAAAATTAGTCTTAGAAAGGCGCTTGTTGTTGCGCAGTTCACTGTCTCATTGATCCTGCTGATCGGAACAATCATCATTTCCGACCAGTTATATTTTATGAGGAACAAGAACATGGGCTTCGATAAGGAACAGGTGATCATGATCCCGGTAGGGAACACTACAATGGCGCGCGATTACCCCGTCTTCAGAAACAAGTTAAAGCTCCTTCCGGAGGTCTCAACTATAACCAACATATCCCACAATATTGGACAGGAAGCGCTTCCCTATTTTCCTATGATCGTTGAGGGTGTAGCGGATGAACAGATGTTACCTATCATGTATGTGGGCTTCGATTTTCTGGAGACGTTTAAGGTGGATATGGTGAAAGGCCGGTTTTTCGATATCAACTATCATACAGACAGTACCCAGGCTTTTGTCATCAACGAGTCAGCGGCGAAGTCTCTGAACTGGGACGATCCCATTGGCCGTAAGATCAAGTTTGGTGTCGGTGGTAATGATAACAGTGAGGTTATTGGTGTGATCAAAGACTTCAACTTTGATCCGGTCCGCAGTAAGGTTGGTCCGCTTATAATTTCATTTTCGCTTCCCGGCGGGAACGTGGCGGTTAAAGTGAAGTCGGGGGATTATGAAAGCACAGTTGCTTCCATTAAAAAGGTCTGGGACGAAATGTTTCCGGAGACTGCATTTTCATTTTACTTCCTCAATGAAGGACTGAACAAGACGTATGAGACCGAAGAACGTCTCGCCACGGTGTTCAAGTATTTCTGCGGTCTTGCCATTTTTGTGGCTTCTCTTGGTTTGTTTGCCCTGGCTTCGTTTAGCGCTGAAAGGCGCCTCAAGGAAATTGGAGTGCGAAAGGTCTTGGGAGCCTCAGAGTCTGGTCTGGTGTTAATGCTTTATCGCGAATTCCTGATACTGATCCTCGTGTCATTTATACTTGCAAGTCCTTTAGCGTACTATTTATTTGAGCAGTGGTTAAATGGATTTGCCTATCGTATAGACATCGGGGCGATGACCTTTTTAATAGCAGTGGTATTCATCACGGTTATCGCATTGGTAACAGTTGGGTATCAGTCAATATCGGCGGCGCGGACGAATCCGGTTAAGATCTTGCGAAGCGAATAGATTGTTGCACAGTATGATCATATAAACTTGCTTTCGGCTTTTTCCATAACTATTTTTCGTCTAATCAAATGGTTCTTTTGGCAATTCCATTAAATGTTTAATATATCGCTCCCTGTTAAATGGCTTCTTAAATTTTAAAATCTCAAATAATTCAACCGCTATGCATTGTCCGAGCATTTGTCTGGTTTGAAAATCGTCAAATCCCTGTTTGCGCAATCTTTCGTAGGTGGCTTTTGTTTCAGGTGGGTTGTTATCTTTGAGTTGATTTTTTATAATCTTAAAAATCTGTTCTCTTAATTTTTCATTACTCTCCATAGCTGTAGGGGTTTTTGGCAGAATGCGGTTCAGCGTTTAGTGGCGCCGTATATTCAACTACTGAACAAACGCGGACATTGGTTCGGTTTTCTGTCGCGCATCTATTTCTTTTCTATGATTTTAATAATCTGGCTAACGGCATCCCGGTGACCATTAAACATATTGTCTTTTGGGAAAACAGGTAGTTTGATGTCGACATCTACTCCTTTTACTTCGTACGATTTTCCTGACGGTGTTAAATATTTCTCGTTAGAGAGTGTTAGATAATAATCTCCTATTGATTTGCCGAGCATGTCGGAGAGAATACCCAATGTATTTGTGCCGACTACCTGAACATTAGGAAGTGACTTCATTTGCATTACGAAGCTTTCCGCTGCACTTCTACTTATGTCTGATGTCAGTACATAAACAGGTTTAGTAAACTGATGGGTTGCGGATGGAGTAACAATGAATTCCGTGCCTTTGTAAAAGGACCCATTCTGAAAGATGTACTTGGTGTATACCGGAGTCGGTCGGGCCGTGAAATATCCACTAATTGTCAATCCTGCTGCGTCATAACCTCCGAAATTGAAACTCACATCGACAATAATAGCTTTTTTGTACTGGAACGATTTCATGATCTGAGTCATATAGAAGTTCAAGGTGTCCAGGTGTTGCTTTCGTGATAAACTGTTTGAGGCAAATCCCGTCAGGGAATGCAAATGAATGTATCCTATGTCTGGCGTAACGCTTCCCCACTCAATTTTTCCGTTTGCTACCTTGTTGCCGTTACCTTGCAGCAAATCGTTTGAAATATTTTCATAGTTCGTCTTAAAAAAGAGGGATATGAAGTCATTAAAATTCTTTGTGCTGTCCTGTTGTTTAAAAACCTCCTCTAACCGTAAAGCGGTGGGCACACCACTGTACTGTCGGGTGCCATCTTCTTTTGAAATGATTTTCGTGTGTTGATCCTTTGTTTGCGTGACTATTTCTCCAAATAAATTAAAGAGATCTTTCTTGGATGTCTTAGAGGTAATTTTGGGTCTGTAGTTTTTATAAATTTGTTCCCAGTCTAAATTTCTTTCTTTCGCGAAGGCATAGTTTTCTTTTAAGGTTGACCAGAATAATTCAAAAAGATATTCCGAATCATTTTGTTGTGCAGCAGTAAGCGCTGCACAATTCTGGGGCAGGCTATTGAGTTTATAAAATCGCTTTCTGTCTTGTAGAGTTTTTGTTTTCTCTCCGAAATCCTGGAGATAGACAGACAAGGTGTCCTTTGTTGGATTTAGTTGGAGCGTCGATGAGTTGTTCAATAGATCAATGACGTAATCATTTTGTTCCTTGTAACAATATTTGTTTGTATAGCTGTAAAGAGTAATTACCGTGGGGTCGATCTTTAACAGGTAGCCGTCGCCAATTGATTTCCACACTCCCGTTGCGTTCACTTTATCGCTGGTGAAGTTGTCAACGTCTAGTTGTGCGTAAGAGGCTGAGTAAAGAAAAGTCAGAATAATCAAAAAGGCATTTCGCATAGGTCCCTATTACAAGAACGTTGTTTGAAGATAGTATTTTTACTTGAAACCTATCCTCAACACTGCGCATGCACTTCAATTGGTATGCGTGGTTAGCTATAGCCAAATCCTAAACTACGCCATCGTTGTCTCTAGATTGATGATCAGCGATTTTTCTTTGAAATCAATGGTGACCACCTTGATTACCTCACCTTCGTGGATGGTTACGATGAATTCTTTTTCAAATCGCGAATCATAGCCGGAGTGTTCATAAAGCGTCATACTGCCGATTGGCACCCGTAGCTTACCAGAAAACCAGCTTGCTCTAACGGGCTTGTTCTTACTCCTTGGAAAAAGTTTTTTGAGGGCGTACTTGGCTGGCTTTCGAAAGAAAATGAAATTACGTTCGTAGGAGCCGGCGATATCCTTCAACAGGAGTTTGTTGTTTCGTATTTCCCAGCTCGCCACATAGCCACGGACACATTCGGGGGTTGTAATAAACGGTGGCCGGCCTTTTTTAGTGTTGAGCCAGAATTGTTCCAGAGGATTGGAATAGAGATCCAATTGCTCGCCACTGAACAATATTTTATCGGGTAGTTGTGCTGCCATGCCTGTGAGTTTAGTCGATAGTCGATAGTCGATGGTCCATGGTCCATAGTCCATAGTCCATGGTTGGCCGTTAATACCGTTTCTGTCGGTAGAAACAATAGATAGTTTTTTATAAAAAAACCTGGCACGGCGGGCGTTTGTAAACACCTTCCCCCTGACTGCAAAAATGGCTCTGTCAACTACGGAAAGAATCGATTAGCTGCACCGCTATCAAATAGCCATTCAGCCACCATCAACCCGGTGATTCGATTAATGGTCTAATAGCGCCATGAGTTGCACTTACCTCTGAGTGATTCGTTAAAAATGACGTTCTGGTGATGATTCGTTTGGAAGAATGGTCGGGTTTAAAAATGAAGTAAAACCCAGCGTCGGCAATGCCAAGACTTAGATCTAAAAGTCAATTAAGCTAAGTATATTCAGTCAGGTTCAGCTTCTCCTTTAACAATTTATACCTGGGGTCATCATGTGGTACCTTGAACATATGGTGATCAATAATAAGAGCGACAGGCCCTATTTTGTTTTCAACACATTGAAAAAAATAATGAAAAGCTTTGTCCGTTTCTCCTAGTGACGACCAGATCATTGCCAAGTAGGCATCCAATACAGTACCCGGTTTTTCAACTTGCCATTGTTCTATTTTATGAATACACTCTAATGCTTTTTCGGCTTCTCCTGAATTAGCATATGCACACCCTAATGGAAAAAGTACTTGCAATGGATGCTCCGCGTGTAATCGTTGAACTTCTTCAAATATTTCCGCCGCCTTTTTCCAATCTCCCTTTACACCAACGCACCAGCCTTTTAACTCTAATGCTACACCCATCTGAGGATATATTTCCAACAACAATTCAGCTTGTTTTAATGCATCCTCAGTTCTTCCCGCATTCGTGTAAGCATCTGTCAGGGATTTGTTCACTATCACCGATAGTGGGTCTATCTGATACGCTTTTTCCATGATATCAACGGCTTCTTTCTTTTTTCCTGTGATCATATAATAAAAAGAAAGCATTTGGTGAGCGTCAGTTGTAGCAGGATTTAGCTTTATGGCTTTCACCAATGAATCATATGCCAGTTTCCAATTCCAATCGTAAAACAGATAAGCCGAACCTTTAGCCACATATCCTACTGCCAGGGAATTATCCAGTTGTAATGCTTTATCGCTGTATCTATGCACAACTTCAAAAGCTTCTTTGGGCTCCATTTCTCCCATAGAACCAAGTAAAGCATAAGATGACGCAGCCATTGCATAAGCATTCGCGTAACCGGGCTCAACTGTTATTGCTTTTTCAAAGCATTCTATGGCTTTCTTAGCATCATTGGGCGTAAACTTGTTATGAAAATGTAAACCTTTCAAAACAAGTGTGTAAGCCTCAAGATTTTTGGTTGGCTCTTTTACAAGCGTTTCCTCATGCTCTCTGGCTGTTAAATTCTCACGAAGCTTGTTCGCGATAATACCGCTAATCTCATCCTGCACTTCAAAAATGTCAGTAAGGTCGCAGTCATATACTTCGCTCCAAATATGATATCCGTCTGTTGCATTTATTAACTGCGCCGTTATGCGTACACGATTTCCAGCTTTACGTACACTTCCTTCCAATAGCCGATCTACGTTAAGCTGTATGCCAATTTCACGGACATCAGTATTTTTTCCTTTAAAGGCAAAGGCCGACGTTCTTGAGGTTACCTGAAGGCCATCTACTTTAGTAAGTGCATTCAGCAATTCTTCTGTAATGCCGTCACTGAAGTATTCATTTTCAGGATCGGCACTCATGTTTACAAAAGGCAGAACAGCAAGACGATTGGCAGGGTGTTTGGTTTTTCCTTTTAGCGCATCACGGGTTGGTACAACAAGGCCTTTGATATCTAAAGCAAATATGCGGACAGGCGTTGCTATATTCTTTAATTCAAAGTAACCCATTTCACGGGCCATAAGGTTTTGCTGGTTTTTTATTTCATCAAACACTTTTTCTGAAATAAAGATTGAACCAGGAACGGCAAGGGATTCAACGCGGGATGCAAGGTTCACCCCATCTCCATAGATAACTTCATCTTCTATTGAAATCTCCCCTGAGTGGATACCTATTCGCAACTCCACTATGGGTTCCTGCTGTAGTGTCTGTTGTATTTCCACAGCACAATTGACTCCATCAATTGAGCTGTTAAAAATGCTTAAAGCGCCGTCACCATAGTATTGAATGATCTTACCATGATAAGCAGAAACAGAAGTCTCTAAAACGTCTTTCAGCCTTCGAAGCTTTTCTTTTCCCAGTTGTTCGTTTTGCTGCATGAGAGCAGTGTAACCATACATATCGGAAAACATTATCGCAGCGAGTTGGCGCATACGTAAAAATAGAAAGATAAAGACGGCTTATGGCATTTTTATCAATGGTGTTTACCGCCAGCGATTGTGTATTGGCCCTTGTGGGCCTAAGATTAGAAAATTATGCGCCGATATAAGGCTTTTAGGCAATAAATGCTGATAGTAAATTTAATAAGAGAATGGTTTTATTCATTCTCTTTTAAAGACTCCACAGAGGCAAACAGTTTCTTTTCATAAAGAAAGTCATAGAATGCATTTGCCACATTTTCATTTAATTGCAAGAAATAAAAAGGATCGTCGGGATTTGCATCTGCTTTTAACTTGTCCATCTTTAATACAAGCATGGCTCGCAATTGATTGAATAATTCGTTTGAGTCCATGGCATTATTTAAACCAACAAGTTTATTCCTAAGTACCAGCAATTTATTCTCTTTGTTCCTTAGATCTGTCCTTAAGTCCCATGAAATTATTACCGGTCGATAGGTTTCTCTCATGTTGTATCCATACTTTGTCACAAGTCTTTTGTCGGAAATAAATAAAACAATTGAATTATTCAAAATTGTCCACGACCCACAGTCATTGTAAGGATTTGCAGGAAAGTCACCAAAGAAGGCATGTCTTAGTTTTGATGCGCCTTAGCGAGTTCAAAACCTTCTCCCCCAATCTCTCCTGGTTTCTGAACACGATACTTCTTATAGTAAAATGATGGATCAGCAAATGCCGTATCCAACTTTAAGTCAATGTCTTGAGAATAAAGTCGACTTGTGACAAGAAAAAATAAGTAAAATATTCTCTTCATTACAGCTATCATGAAACTACTACCTGCCTGATGCTTTGGCAAAAACTAAACTACAAAATTTTAACTCCGCCCAGCAATGCCTGCCTGCTATGCCTCCATTATTCCGATCGTTCAGGCGGGGCGCGTTCGCTGGTACTTCTCTTTTTTCTTTGGAGAAAAGATCCTTCGCTTTCATGATTGTTGGGCTGTCGTGCTTTTCTTTTTCGTCATTCTAGCTAGTCCTCCACCAACAAGACCAACCAATGCGCCCAGTGCAGTCATCACGATAGCGGTAAGAACCCATAAGACTGTCGTCAGTTCAATAACCGAATCTCCAGTGTTGGCGTTAAGAAACATCGAAATTTTCAATCCTATTGTCGAGTCGAAGAGGTCGAGACTTGCTCCAAAAAGTACTCCGGTTGCTAAGTTCCTATTCCTTGTTGCAAGAAACGCGGTCGTCCCATAGATAACGAAAGAAATAGGGGATAAATATGAATAGTTAAAGTCAAGCAGTCTCGAAGTTACAGAGCCAAGTATGTCAATTAGTCCAACCGCAAGCAGTGCAATAAGAAGTATTTTGTATTCCTTTTTCATCGGTTGTTGTTTTTTTTGCATGACGCCCAACGTCGAGTATATAAGCGTATGCGGTTTAAATGCACATGTTTATAAAACGTTGATGAATAAAATTACTTGCAGAAATGTTCACAACAAAATGAACCCTCATATGATTTATATATGTTGTTGGGTAGTTGGTCAACTTCTCATCTTAATTAAAGCTTCAATTGCCTTCTCAACCATATCATCAAGATCAGTTCCATGGTCACTAACACTTCGCATTTGCTCGTCAAAAAGATCAAGCTGATAGACACTGTTGGAAGTTTCGTTTATCGTTAATCGGAATCCTTCAGGTAAGGCAATTGTCTGTCCGTTTCCCTTTTTATATTCGGTCAAAAACATATTGTGTGTTTACTTAAGATAGTTTCATTTTAATTTCACACAACAATTTAATGTACGCGTAGCGTATATTCCTATAGGGGACATGCGTATTCCGATATTTTTCCTTTATGCCTATTCCTTGACAGTATCGATCTGTGAAAAAGATCATCCACTAATAATCCATTATTGGATGGGAATCCCAAATATAGGCGTCTCAGTTATACGCAATTTATGATATCATTTTAAGGACGCTACAGATTCATCAATGCGGTCCAAGTATTAGTCAATGCCGTCTGTTGGACGGTAGATACTTATCGCCCGTCGATATTTTCGCAAAATAAGGATCAACCACGGGTAACCATTAACTGATTTAGCCGATCCATGACTGATTAAATAACCAACTTTTTATGGGAACCAATAAATTTTCAGCACGAATGCTGTTGCCGGTATTGCTATGTCTTTCAATCGCCGGCTGTGACGAAAGCGGGGATTCACACGGTCCTCAACCTGATAATGAAGCTCTCCAGAATCTGTTTGTTGATGGCACAAGTGAACGAACGCAACATTTTACCATTAATGCAGCGACAGGCGGAAACATTACTGCTGCCAAGGGTACAATCGTAAAGTTCGGAACAAATGCATTTAAGAAACTGAATGGTGATGCCGTGGCAGGAAGCGTCGATATCAAACTGATTGAGATCTACGACCGTTCGACAATGCTGCTCACAAAGCGTCACACAAACGGAAAAAATGATGACGACAAGATCGACGTCCTGATTTCAGGCGGTGAGTTTTATGTGAATGCCACGCAGGACGGAATGCAATTGCAACCAGCATCCGGTTATACTATCGTAGCGCCCACAAAGAACACGGATGAAATCGATCAGGATATGCGAATGTTCACTGGAGCGGAGAAATGCGTCGGCGATGACTGTGATGTTACATGGGAGGAAAACAAGGACCGCGGAATCGAGATCGGTGAATTTCAGACCACAGGTGGATTTCAAACCGCATACTTCTGCTTTCAAAGTCATTTCGGCTGGACGAACATAGATCGCTGGTTCAATGACCCGCGTCAAAAGACAACGATTTTTATAGATGTGCCGGAAGGTTTCAACAATTCAAACTGTGCAGTGTTCATTGCATACGAGGGAGAGCCGACGGCTTTAGGACGTTTCGACAGATACGACGAGTCATCCAAAATGTTTACTGAGCATTATGGATTGGTACCTGTCGGAATAAAGATACATGTGATCCTTATCAGCGTCATTGATGAAGTCATTCACTACGCCGTACAAAGCGCCACGGTAACGGAAGATCACGTGGTAACGATCGATCATGTCGAATCAATCACTGAAGAGGCGCTTATTGATTTGATTGACGAGTTGCCTTAGCTGCTTATTACGATTTGACTACAATAAAAAAAGGTAGCTGAACTAGCTACCTTTTTTGGTTATGAGTTATGAGTTATGAGTTATGAGTTATGAGTTGGTGTGTGGGTGTGGGTGTGGTGTTTTCACCGCAGAGACGCAGAGTTTTCGCAAAGCGTGTTCAACTGAACTCATATGTCTCAACTCCTCACTACTAACTTCTAACTTCTAACTTCTAGCTTCTAGTCTACTAAGATCTTATACTGCACCTGGCTGCCTCCAATCTTATGTTGCACGAAGTACATTCCCTTTGGCATTGAAGAAGTAGGAATTTCAAGATCTACGCTCGTGGGTGCCGCAGTGTAGTGTGCATAGCCTGTAACATCAATCACAGAAACTACTCCTGCAGCTTCAACTAATCGTACGTGCAAGATATCTCCTGAAGCGACGGGGTTAGGATAGATCTGTGTTTCATTAGATGCTCCTTCGTTGAACAATGAACTAGTTACATTCTCAGTCGATGTGGTAGCGACCGTCGTTGAAGAAAATACTTTCAGGTAATCGATAATCACGTATGACGCAGACGAAGATGAATTCCTGCCTCCAGTTACACGTATCTTAATGTTGTGTGTTCCTTCGGTCAATGTTCCGCTGCTGAAAACCATAGCGTAATCCTGTCGTGATGCCGCGTATAAGTCGACCATTGTTTCAGGTCCGCCGTCGATTGACACAGCAACAATGCCATGATGAGATGCTTTTGATGAAAAGTATTCTACTTTGTTACCAGTGAATGACAGTGTCGCATAGTGATTTGTTGTATTGCTATGAGAACAGGTTTTATTGAAGTACGTATCACCGGTATTGGCGGCGTTGGTCCATGCGCTTCCCGTGTATTTGAATTGGTTCATGCTAGTCCCAATGGTTGCATCGTCAAGTTCGATAAAATCCTGCTGAAGCTTTACGGTAACCGACGAAGTTGCTGTTTTGTTACCATCAGCTGTGGTAACTGTTATTGTTGCCACGCCGGGTGCTACTGCAGTAAGCGTACCGTTGTTGTTGACTATTGCGACGGCTGGATTAGATGAGCTCCACGTTACATTTTTGTTTGTAGCATTGGCTGGCGTTATGATGGCATTCATTGCCTGCGTAGCGCCTGTATTCAATGAAAGGGTCGTCGGATTGATAGTCACGCCTGTTACCGGAATGATTACGGAAAAGTTACAGGTGCTTACTTTTCCACCGTCTTCTGAAGTGGCCGTGATCGCAACATTTCCGACGGCAACTGCTGTTACAACTCCCGTGGGACTAACAGTGGCGATAGTATTATTTGCAGATCTCCAGGTCAAGTTTTTATTAGTAGCCGTCGAGGGCGTAACCACGGCATTGAGTTGATGAGTTGCTCCCAGGTTAACGGCTATTGACGACGGAGATATTGCAACGCTGCTTACTGATGATGTCACACTTACCGAAGACGTATTGATCTTCTCACCATCTACTGTCTTTGCAGTAATAGTGGCGGCTCCGGCAGCTACACCGGTAATCAGACCAGTTGAACTTACTGTTGCGACACTGTTATTGCTTGAGGTCCATGTAACATTCTTGTTGGTCGCAGCCGAGGGACTCACCGTCGCGGTAAGCTGTTGTGTTGATCCGGGACCGATTGTTACCGTCGCGGGTGCAACCGCTACGCCGGTTACGGCAGTACCACTTAATGAATACACTTTGATGAAATCAACTATGACATATGTCCCGGTTGCTGCGCTATTCTTTGTTCCGGTTACCCGTATTTTAATTGTGTGATTTCCGTCTGCGAGTACGCTGTTATAGACCGACACATAGTCTTGGCGTGATGCGCTGTAAAGATCGACATATGTCTCAGTTCCGCCGTCTATTGATACTGCGGCAATACCGTGGTGCGAAGCCTTGGCGGTGTAAAGTTCGACCTTGTTGCCAGAAAACTGCAATGTTACAGCATTGGAGCTTGTATTTGAAAATGAAGCAGTGCTCATAAAAAACGGATCGGCAGTATTTGCGGCATGCGTCCAACCGGATCCGAAATTGAATTTATTGATGGCTGTTCCGTGAGAAGCGTTGTCGAGGTCAACAGCTAATACCTGAGATGAGCTAACCGTTACAGAAGCAGTTGCTGTTTTGTTTCCGTCTGCTGTTGTTCCTGTAATAGTTGCATTACCAGCTGCTTTACCCGTAACGAGTCCTGTGTTACTGACTGTGGCAACAGCTACATTAGATGACGACCAGTTTACATTTTGATTTGTAGCATTCGATGGAGCAATAGTTTTTGCAAGCTGTGCAGTGCCATTTATTCCAACGCTCAAGGTTGTTGGCGCGATTGTCAGGCCTGCTACAGCGACTGTAGATGTGGTGACAGTTACGTTGCAGGCTGCTGTTTTATTGCCGTCGACAGTTTTTGCCGTGATTGTTGTGGTGCCTGCTGCGATAGCAGTAACCAATCCGTTATTATTCACTGTTGCTACAGCGGCATTGCTTGAAGTCCAGGTAAGATTCTTATTTGTTGCATTTGAAGGACTGACAGTTGTTGTTAACTGCGTAGTTCCATTTACAGATAGTGATGCCGCTGAAGGAGTTACCGTTACTCCGGTAACAGCGATCGTACTGGCGCTGCTGCCGCTCTCGTATGCTCCGATATCTGGCTTGGTGCCGGAGAAGGAAAGACCTAAGCTTAAGCCTGCGTCTATCAGAGGACTTCCGGCGGCAGGGACATAGTAAGGGGAGGGGCGGTTTCCTGACTTAGTGATCTTGGGATCGCCAGTGGTGATGTTGTTAGTATATGTTCCTGGCACTGTACCCACTGCCTGATTGACGAGAAAGTTATTTACCACCTGAAGATTGCTCAGGGTTGCGTTTTCAAGGTATACAAGCTTGTTGGGATACCAGTTATAAGCAGTGGCTGAGTTAATAATGAGATTGTTTTTTATCTCTACATTCTCGCTGGTTCCTCCGTAGGATGCGACGAGGTTGGTAGTCCCCGTTCCCACGAACTCAACGGTGTTGTTGTAGAATTTCACATTGTGGAACCCGGTGTTCTGTGCCCTGACAATATCGCCAGGGTAACTGTTCACAATGCCATAAAAGGTATTGTGGTGGATACTCCAGTTCGACATTTTGGTTCCGTGAGTATCCCAATTCGCAATTGCATATTTGCCTTTATGAATATGATTGTGGTCAATCTCAATGTCGTGCATGCTTACTTCCAGTGCGTATCCATTGCCGCCCGCCCGTTTTTCCATATCCAAGACGTTGTTATAGACGCGGATCGTTTGAATTCCTTTTGGGGTGGCCCATTGCGGCTGGTCCATTATAAGGGATACAGTATTGTCAAAGAAGTTGTTGTAAATCTCTGATCCCTTCATATCCACGTTCCAAAGCTCAAATGCGATATTGGGAGCAGATCCGCCAGACCATGCACCAGTCGGCACTACTGAAACATTGTTATCATGAAACTTCACATAGTGCATAGGTCCAGTTGTTCCCAATGCTTTGACCCCATATCCCACTCCTTCATCAATACTGACGTGATCTATTTCTACACGAAGCAGGTTGGCGACAGCAAGTGCTCCTGAACACCAGCTTGAGCTCCCCCAGGAACAATTCTTTAATTGTACGTCTGTAATTCTTGAATCGTTCACATCCCATAGCCACAACCCTGTAAAATTTGTATACTGGATCTTAACTCCCTGGATAGTCACGTTGCTTCTATTCTTTAAGAATATACCGCCGTGTAACTTCTTTCCATCGCCGTCGATTGTGAAATCCTTAATGCTTTGATTTCCGGCGGTCATTGAACCCGAGGAGACATTCATTAGCAACTTGTCCGTTGCAAAACCCGGGCTTGCAGGGTTATAGTAAAAAGAGGGGTCTGATTTAATTATCGTCAGATCACGCCCTGCGCCGATCACGTTCACACCTGTTGGCACGTTGATCTGTTGCTCAACATATGTACCGGAGGATAATCGGATAGTATGGCCTTGATTAGCGGCAACTTTTGTGCACGCAAAACGAAGCGTTCTCCAGGGACTGCCCTGGCTTCCGTTACCGGACGCATCATTTCCTGAAGTGCTGACATAATAGTCAGCCGCCATGATAGAATTAAAGCAGACTAAAAACAGAAGAGTAAAAATTAAACGATTCATCTTTTTTTATTTAATACAGAAATGTTTCGGCTTTTTTTGCGCGCTCAAAATTCTTCTTGCCGTGTTAAGAGTTCACTGATGAATCAGTAACTGGCGGTTAAATCCTAGTAATCGATGCGCCTTCGCGGAAAGTGAAGGCAATAGGGTATCTGCCAATGAGTTTTGAAACTATTGGTATAAAACAAATCAGAGACGATCAAATTAGATCATCGCGTTTGTTAAGTAGGGATGGAGTTGTGTTTGATTGTCAATATCCTCTCCGCAGTACCCATTACACATTACGTCGGACAGTGGCTAAAAGCACACTGAAGAAAAATTAGAACGCCTTCGATTAAATCAACCTCTGGAAGACGATGCAAAACTGAACTATTTTTTTTGACGAGCCGGACTAGTATTCTGAAAAAAGGTACAGGGTTGATTTTTTTGAACATGCATTCATTTGAGGAGATATTCAACGTCGAAAGTTTAACTGACTCGTAAAATAGTTTCAATAAGAATTTATCGCGTTGAAACGAATTCATCAATGGTTAATTGCTGGGATCAAAATTCCTTCATCGAAGTATACTGCAACTCATCGTTGATAGTGGTTCCAACACAGCTGTATTTCACGTTGGGTCAATTTCATAAACCTGTATATTCAATTCATATCGTGTTCTTAGTTGTGATCAGACATTACAGAAACAAAATGTACGATAAATGGCAACTAATTCGATTGCATACTTGCTTTAAGGGAGACGAATTGAAATAGGCCTTAATAATTTTGCGCAGAATGATTTTTATTTCGCTATGACTGCGTTCAGCCTCTAAGTTATTTAACTTCAGTTGCTAACGTCATACTACCCAAGTATAGGTTGAATTAAATTGTTGTAAATAATTGACGCCCTGACTTTCGTTGATTGAATTGCTGGTTCAACAATATGCCGTTGGAAGTCTATCGTTACTGTATTGTGTAAAATCTTTCACAAAACGGGAATTTCTTACATCACTTTTCAGCGCGCGCGAAGTAATAAAATGAATTGTGATTTCTATAAAATGTTGAATCAGGACATGCAAAACCGAATTATGCTTTAAAAGCGCGTTTTTTTAATTGAGCTTGTAGGGCTATTTATTGTTAATAGAACCATAGGCCATTCTGATTTTTCGGGTTTTTTATTACTTTTGAAGCGATGACAATGGCTACTAAATATCGCCCCACGCCGGCCGGAATTGCGGCTTAATTGCACCTTAAAAGGTGTAAACAGGTTTCAAAAAGTCCACTGAGCCTGTAACAAACGGTTTTTCTCATTTCTACTTCTAGTGAGATTGTTAGCGCTTTTGGCCGCTTCGACGATCGCATTAGCCATTTTCAACGCTTACACAAATGACAATTCTAAATAATTACGGCTGGAACGCATTTCATGAACAAAATGCAAAGTCAGCCGATCAAAATGACCTTCCCGTGGGCCGTGTAACTTCCATTAAAGGCTTCAAATATCTTTTGGTTTCGGAAGGCGGGGAGATAGAAACCGAGCTTTCCGGACGTCTGCTTTTCGCAACAGCTGTAGAAGAGCTGCCGAAAGTAGGCGATTGGGTATTTTATATGGACTACGGCGCGATGGGATATATCATCAGTGTTTTACCTCGGACGAATGAACTTTCAAGGAAAGCACCTGGGGTCAAGTTCGAAAAGCAAGTGTTAGCCGCCAATGTCGATTATGCATTCATTGTCCAGGGACTGGATGCGGACTTCAACATCATGAGGCTTGAACGATATATGGTGCAAATACTCTCTTGCGGGATAACACCAATGGTATTGCTGAACAAATCGGATCTGGTGATGGATCCTGCTGAATACATAGCTCAGGTCAATAGACTGAAGCGGGATTGTGGTGTATACTGCTGTAGTACATATTCGGGTTTTGGCATTGATGTGCTTGCTAATGATGTAATGGAACAAGGCAAGACCTACATATTGGTTGGCTCATCGGGAACGGGAAAAAGTTCGTTGCTTAATTCATTGATGCAATTTCAACTTCAGAAGATCAGCGAAAAGAGTTTCTCAACCGGCAAGGGTAAGCACACGACTACATCGCGGGAGCTGTTTCAATTAAACAATGGAAGTCTTATAATCGATACCCCCGGCATGCGCGAGTTTGGAATGACCTCTGATGAAGGCCAACATTCTTCTGAGTTGTTTCCGGAAATCGCTAAGGTCGCTGAAAGCTGCCGCTATGCCGATTGCAAGCATATCAATGAAGCTGGCTGCGGGGTGTTGGAGGCTTTGAACTCCGGCGCGCTCGACGCTTATGTGTATGAGAGCTATCTAAAGCTGATTAAAGAACAACGACGTTTTGAAATTAAGATCGAAGACAAAAAACGACTGGGAAAACAATCTGGAAAAATGACGAAGGAAGCAAAGAACCACAGAAAGAAATACAAGTATTAAGGTCAGATGGATCTAGTAATGATTCTTCTGATCGAGGTGATTGCAAAAGGTGAGAAGTTTTTTCAAATCGTTCTCGCGCTCAAAATCAATATTGTTTTCGACTAGATAAGCGCGTATTTGCCTTTTATAATCGTAAAACAGTTTGAGGATGGTCGACTTCTTTGACGGGTATGCCCTGTTTTCGATACTTATAAAATAATAGCGCCTGCTTGTGATGTAGTGACGAGCAAAACCGCATGGAACTCCCCGTACCCCAGCACCACTATAGGGAGGTACGTTGGATGGAAGTTTATCCATGAAAATTTCCAGCGCACCGAGAGCTACCGGCAACTGAAGGATAACCTCTATATAACCGAAATTATAATCGTAAAGGAAAGAGTGCTCATTTATCTTGACCATTCTCAATTCCTTTATTGGCTTGACCTCAACGGTATCTCCATTGCCATCGATGTAATCCATCTGGCCGAAATAGAGGTTATAATTAAACTTCACATTTTCGTTTGGTGAATAGCCTGTCGCCAAAGAAATACGACCATCTTCAAAAGAAGGGAACCTGTAAATGCTATCACGCCAAGGCACGCTTTTTAGGCTTGCGTTTGCAGGAAGGATGAAAACTTTGGATGCGGGCCTACTGATGGTATTTCTTTCGCTTTTATTTGCACTCTGGGCGAGCCCATATTGAACATAACAGAGTATGAAGCATAGTGCAAGATTCTTCATACAATAACCCATGTATGAGATGATTTTCAAAAACGAATAATTAGAAAAAATCAATTTGAATCCGGACATTATTGTCAATATGAGACTGAATACAATTTAGTAAATCGGCGATCGCTCCCTTCTTTTAAGAGAGGAAATTTATGGCATACATGTACTGTCGGCAGCACCACAAATTGGCCGATCGTTGATAGCAACATCAGGGCTGATCCATTAGAATTTTGATTTTAGTTGGTCATTTCATTGCAGAATCTCAGCAGTTTTACTAGGTCGCTTCGGTTTTCAAAATCAATTTTGTTTTCTCTACGATACACATCTATCTCATCTTTGTTTTTGCGGAATAGTTTTAGAATAGAGGCACGAGTGGCTTTGTAAACTTTGTTGTCCCTGTCAATAAAATAGTAAAGTTTTCCTTTCCTGTAATAACGGTCGTATACTGATGGCGTGCCCCTGGTATCCATACCATAGGTACCGCCCTCTCTATTTCCGGAAACATACTCCATATGTTCAGTACTCATGACATTAAGAACACCAAGGGAAACTGGCAGTTGTTGGATAATCTCAATATACCCGACCTTGTAATCCTGGAGGAATAGATGATCACCGATGTTGAGGAGCTTTAGTTCCTTAGTTCGCTTGAGATGCGTAGTATCGCCGTCCTTCGTGATTAGAGCCATTTCGGCTGAGTAAAGATCATAGTTCATCAAAACTTTATCTTCTGGCGAATAGCCTGTCGCAAAGGTTATTCTACCGTATTGGAAGGAAGGAAACAGGTAAATGCTGTCGCGCCACGCCACTTCGCTGAAAAAAGTATGGGCCGGCAGATAGAAAACATCCGGTGAAGTCCTCAAAGACTCGAGCTCCGATCGCTCCCAGGATTGAGCCTTTCCATAATAACAGCTGACTATCAGCGCCAGAGTAACTATTTTATACACGTCCTTGATTTGTTGACCCTTAAGAAAGTTAATCAATTGTGTGGCCGATTCTAATTTTGATTTTCGCCGACCATTTCATTACAGAATTTCAGGAGCTTTATTAGATGACTTTGATTTTCAAAATCAACTTTGTTTTCGTCAAGGTAGGCCTTGATTTTTTTTCGTTGCTCGTTAAACACCTTCTGAATAGAAGTGGCAGAGGCAAGGTGTGGTTTATTTTCCTTGTCGAGGAAATAGTAATATTCTTCTTTCGTGTAGTAGCGGTCAGATTCTGATGCAGTGACCCAGTCGACCGTACTCAACCTTCTGAGGACGCCGAGTGCGATTGGTGACTGATAGACGATCTCGATATATCCGATCTTGTTGTCATGATAAAATAGATGATCATCTATAGTGACAAGCTTCAGGTCCTTGGATCGTATTATATGGGTCGTATCTCCGTCGTTGGTGATTAGAGCCATTTGGCCCAGATAAAGATTATAGTTGAACCTGATTTTTTCTTCTGGTGAAAAACCAGTGGCAAAAGTGACCCGACCATATTGAAATGCCGGAAACCTGTAGATGCTGTCGCGCAAAGTTTTTTTATTGAGCTTGTAGTATTCTTTCGACGAAAGTTGAAGTGAGCCTATACTTTTGTCCGCAACTTTTGATTGAGCGATAGAGCAATAGTGGCTGACTATCAACGCCAGGAAAAATATGTTACACCAGGCTTTAATGATTTTTGCGTTTTAATAAAATTAGTCAATCATAACAAGCGCACAAAAAAGTATTCGCAAAATAGAGCCTCCGTTGTGGCAGTAGAGTCGGTCTGTGATAGAAGCTAGTTTTGATCTCCTTTCGACAACTCGTCACAGAATGTGAGGAGTTTAATGAGATCGTACTCGTTTTCAAAATCAATTTTCTTTTCATCAACATAGGCCTTGATAGTTTTTTGCTGATCAGGAAATAGTTTTTGAATTGATGCCCGGGTTGCCTTGGACGGCTTATTGTCCTTGTCGAAGAAATAGTAATACCCTTTTTTCATATAGTAGCGATCGTATCTGGACGTTGTACTTCGAACATCCCAATCAGCAGTGACCATCATGTTCAGAACGCCCAGGGCGACAGGTATCTTATGAATGACCTCGATGTACCCGATCTTGTAATCATGGTAGAACAGATGATCGCCGATACTTATAAACTTAAGTTCCTTCAGTCGTTTAACATAGGAGGTATCTCCGTTGTTGGTGATCAATTGCATTTGGCCCATGTACAGATTATAGTTTAATCTGATTTTTTCTTCAGGCGAAAAACCGGTGGCAAGGGTGATCCGGCCGTATTCAAACTTTGAAAATCTGTACACGCTGTCGCGCCACGATACATCATTTACAAATGTGTGGGCAGGAAGCTTATAGATTCTCATCATCTGTCTTGACGAGTCAATCATCATGTCGCCTTGCACTAAGTATCTAGATTGAGCGATACCGTCGCACTGGTGACCAACCATCACTATCAAGAAAAATAGGTTATGCCACGCTTTAATAACAACGTTGTTTACATTTACTAAGTTAGTCAATCAAAACAGGCGGTCAAAAATAGAGCAGCCGTTGTGACGGTGATATCGGTCGATGGCGAAGGCTAGTTTCGATCTCCTTTCGACAACTCGTCACAGAACGTCAGGAGTTTTATCAGGTCTTGCCTGCTTTCGAAATCAATTCTGTTTTCGCCAAGATAGGCCTTGATATTTTGTTGTTGATCAGGAAATAGTTTCTGAATTGTTGCTCGGGTCGCTTTTGATGGCTTGTTATCCTTGTCGAAGAAATAGTAATACTCTTTTTTCATATAGTATCGATCGTATCGGGACGTTGTAGTTCGTGCATCAACATCAGCTGTGATCATAATGTTTAGAATGCCAAGGGCAACAGATGAATTATGAATGACCTCGATGTACCCGATTTTGTAATCATTGACGAATAGATGATCACCAATACTTATAAACTTAACATCCTTCAGTTGCTTAACATGGGATGTATCGCCATTGCCGGTAATCATTTGCATATGGCCCAGGTACAGATTATAGTTTAATCTTACTTTTTCTTCCGGCGAAAAACCCGTGGCAAGGGTGATCCGGCCATATTGAAACGTTGGAAACCTGTAGACGCTGTCGCGCCACGATACTTTGTCGACTAAGGTGTTGGCAGGGAGCTTATAGATTCTCAGCATTTGTCTTGACGAGTCAATCATTGTGTCGCTTTCCCCTGAAAACTTTGACTGAGCCGTACTATGGTGGAAATGAATGAGAAGGGTAAGCGACAATATTAATTTTAGCAACTGCATTGTAACTTTTGTGAGTCTACTAAGGTAACTAAATGTTGGACTGAAAATGAATTAGTGGGTAGACTGATCAGTAGCGGACATCTAGTGTTCGCTTGTGTTGACGTCAATTGCCGGTTGTAGTAGGTATTCACCGGTCATTGAATAATGAGAAAAAACAGGAACGTAGGCTATTTCACAACGTTTGTCAACCTACACCACAACGGTGGATTTTTAACTAATTAAACTACAACATGAAGAGGGTATTTTTAATTGCGCTGTTTGCAGCAGGAGTTGGTGTGATTTCCGCGTTTGCGCAAAACACATTTGAAAAGAGCAAAAAGCTCAGCAAAGACGAAGTCCCGGTAGCGGTGATGCAGTCATTTCAGAAGGATTTCAGTAACTTTGGAGAGAAGGGATACTGGAAACTGCACTACACGGAAAAAACTGAGAATGGTAAAACTGTGTTTACTCCGGAGTATTACACATTCACAGGCAAGAACAATGGAGAGAAAGTGTTGTTGACCTTCTCCACAACCGGTGCCCTGGCAAGCTCAAAAGGAGTTACACAGGGATCTACTAATTAACCGCCAGCATTAGAAAAGGCCGTCTTTAAGCACGGCGGCCTTTTTTGTTTTTATAGCCCTGGCTTTGAGGGTTTCACGGGAGACGACGATGACAATACTCCCTTTGTGTTGATCTTACGGTAAAACAATCGTCCGTTCGAACTAACGAAGAGCAGATTAAGATCAGGGCCCGCGAGTTTGACATCCTCAATTTCATACGCAGGTTTCGAGAAGATGAAGTTCACGCGTCCCAGCTGATCCGATACTTGTATCCCCATGTTGGTAACAGAGTAAAGAAGATTTTGCGAATCAACTGTCATTCCTTTGATACCTGGCGTGACTTCCCCATAAGGAACATGGTAATGGATGTAAGGTTGTTCCTGCGATAAGCTGCCATCGTCCTCTATTTTATACGAGTAACCAAATACATAGTCTCCCATCCCGACATTTATGAAAGTCTGTTCGGCAGACACGGCGATGCCTGTTGGTTTAAAAGGTATATTAAAGTATAGAGTCTTAGATGAAGCGAGATTGAAATAGCCGATTCGATTTTTAACAGGATCGGTGTAATAAATTCCTTTTCCCGTCAACGTGATGAAGGCGACATCAACGTCCTTAACGATTTCCTTGACAACACCTTTGTCTATGACCGCGATTTTGCGCTCGCGGCTATCCGATACATAAAGTCTTCCTTCATTATCGAAGGACAAAGCACCTGCATCACCCTTTAGTTTAGCGTAAGGCGACACCATCCCTGAATGGTCTACTCTGTAGATGTTTTGTTTGTCAGAAAAGAAAACTTCTCCTGCTTTGTTGACGGCCAGTTTGCCGGCTTTCTTTTCCATCAATGGAATTTCTTTCCACGTTTCTCCTTCAACCAATAATTTCAGGCGTTGGTCATTGCTTTTATGCGCTTGTACAGGTGCAGGATAATCTTTCCACAACCAGGCCAACGCATCTGCCATGATCGTTGCAGCATGTTTGCTGTCGTGTCCCCCGCCTTCACCCCATGCATGGTTCACTTCATATCCTGAATATGTCAGCGCCGAGAGCATGTTTTGATTTGCCATCCACCAATCTCCTCCGTAGATATTGAGGTCCTGAGTTCCATCTTCCAGAAAAACACGAATAGGTTTGGGTTCGGTCTTACGTACCAGGGTTGTAAATTCATCGCCACCGCGAAGGCCCACGTACGTTCCGATTGTACTGAGCACTCGTCTGAATTGGTCAGGTCTTTCCCAAGCTACGTTGAAAGCACAAATAGCCCCTGAGCTAGCTCCGGCAATAGACCTGTCGTTGGGATCCTTGCTAATGTTATATGATCGCATTACCTCCGGAAGTAATTCATCCAGCAGAAACCTTGCATACTTGTCGCCTAACGCATCGTATTCAAAACATCTGTTATATCGAGGGTAATTGTCCGCACCAGTTGCGGGTACAGTCCCATGATCGACGAAAACACCAATCACAACCGGAATCGTCTTTTGGTTGATCAATGAATCGAGAGTTCTTGGAAGCTTCCAGCCCGTTGCTCGTGACAATCCATCTTGCACAACCATGAGACAAGTCGGCTTTGACGATTCATACTGCTTAGGTACATATAGCCAGTAATTGCGAACCGTTCCCGGATAGATCTTACTATTCCATACAAATGGCCCGCGGATTTCTCCAGATGGAAACGAGGTGTTATTCTGAGCACTGGAGATGACAATGTTAAAAAACAGAAACGCAATGAAGAGGAGCTTGTTCATAAAATAAATGTTACACAAAGTGAATGTAATAAAGTCTTTTCTCGTATGCTACACGTAACCCGTTCGATATTCGGAGTTGGACATTGGGCATTGGGCGTTTCGCACACTCACTCCAAAACACTCTTACCTGAAGCATGCAAACGACCAAAAAAACAAACACTCAACAATCAACACTCAATAAATCAACACTCAAATATTTTGTGCTCCAAAAAAAGCCAACATTAAAATGCAGAATTCGGATGAGTCAAGTTTGAAGGCGAAAAATACTTGAGTGTTGCGATCGGAGGCATTCAGTTTCTTGTGGAAATGGCAAAAAGAAGGGTAGCCCAGACGGACTACCCTATCGAATCAATTCGATCCCTGCTGTTCCTTTTCCTGAATCTATGATCAAATTATTCCAATTAATTTCTTTCTACAATCCCCTGAAATCCGGGGTTTGATTACATTGTAGTGAATTAGAAAAATTTCTATTACCGATGAGCAGATACTTTTATCACCCTGTGTTATTGCTGGTCCTTGTTTGTTGCGCGCAACCCAAAAAACAAGAGAACGACGAACAATGGATAAAACTGTTTAACGGAAAAGACATCAATGACTGGATAGTGAAAGTGCATCATCATGATCCTGGCGTAAACTTTGGAAACACTTTCAGAGTGGAGGACGATATGATCAAGGTGCGTTATGATCAGTACGATGACTTCAATGATCAATTCTCACACTTATATTATAAGACACCCTACTCATACTTTCATCTGAAGTTGGAGTATCATTTTACAGGAGAACTTCAGAAAGGAGCGCCGGAGTATACGATACTTAACAGCGGCGTGATGTTTCACTCGCAGGATCCACGTGGGATGCTTAAAGAACAGAACTGGCCCATTTCAGTTGAGATGCAATTCCTTGCCGGACTTGGCGACGGCAAGCCGCGTCCCACAGGAAACATGTGTTCTCCCGGTACTGAAATTGTTTACAACGGGGAATTGTATAAGGATCACTGCCTCAATTCTACTTCACGGACATATGAAAAGGATGAATGGGTGAAGGCGGAATTGATTGTCCTGGGTGATTCACTCGTTACCCATATCATCGACGGTGATACAGTCCTTCAGTACACTAAGCCATCTATGGGGGGAGGTGTAGTGAATGGATACGACAGTGCGATATGGCAACCAGGCAAACCGCTCACATCAGGATACATTGCCCTTCAAAGCGAGGGACAGCCAATTGACTTTCGCAATATTGAATTGAAAGTCCTCGAGCCGTAGATACGTTATCCGTTAATCGTGCGGGTGCGAATGTTTACCGCAAAGTCGCAAAGAGCGCAAAGTTGCGCAAGGGAAATGCCCGCACCAGAAATTCATCATTGCTCATTGCTATAACTCCCGCACCCAGATATTTCTGAAGCTGATTGCTTTGCTGGGATCGCCATGGTCCTGCAAAGATATCGGCGCCTTGCCGTGAGGTGCAAAATATTTTGGATGCCCGATGTATGCCGTGTGCCCTCTTATCGCAAAATTGTTTTGAACAAGTACTCCGTTGTGTATAACCGTGACGCGTGCTGGAGAAAACAAACTTCCGTCTTCATTAAAGCGTGGCGCTGTGTATGTAATATCGTATACATTCCATTCGCCGGGTTTTCTCATCGCGTTTACTAGTGGCGGGTTTTGTTTATAAACTCCTCCAGCCTGACCGTTGACGTAAGTAGGATTATTATAATTGTCAAGTACCTGTACCTCGTACCAATACTGTGGTATTTTCAGATCGTCGCTAAGGTCCTGCAGGAATACGCCGCTGTTACCCCGAGCCTGGCTCTGACCTTGAATACCTTCTGGAACTTTCCACTCAATGTGGAGTTGGTAATCGCCGAACTTTTGCCGGGTAGTTATATCGCCGGTTCCTTTTACAACCGTGATCACTCCGTCATCTATTTTCCATTTTGCGTCACTACCGTCGCGGCTTTTCCACTTGGACAAATCCTTACCATCAAAAAGCACAACGGCGTCCGATGGTGCGGGCATCAGACCGGGATACGGAGCTGGCTCCACAATTTTCGGAACCGGTTCCCAATATTCCGTCATTTGTGGACGCATCCGGGCGGGAATGCGGATAGATTCACCCTCCTTCAATCGGGTAAGTGTACCCTTGATTTCCTTCCCTTCATGCACCAGTGATAGTTCCATTTGATCACCTTCGAATTTTCCGCTGTATGGAATAATGTTCCCGCTGCTAGCATACGTAAACGAAAACGTTGATCCTGTCACTTTTCCATTGCTAATCGGGCCATCTCCGTCCGCAGTGAAAATTGTCCCTGTTAATTTTTTCCCTTCTGCTTTCAGGTTGAGGGCTAATTCAATGTTATCACCGACTTTGCCGTGCCAGCGGCCGGTCAGATCTGCGGCAATGGAATGGATTGAAGTAGCTAAGACAAGGATAGCTGCAAGGATTGTTTTCATCTTCTTAGGAATTTGGAATTAAATAACGAACCGTAAACTACAGATTTGCAGTCTATTTTTTTAACGGCTGAAATCCATTTTCACAAAATGCTTTAAAACTGTGACAGGATGCCTTGAGTCCGTCAAAAAGGAAAGTGTGTTTTTGTTCTGGCAGGTCCTTATCCTCCATGGAAAGTATGCGAACAGCCAAGCTACAACCACTGCCCGACGGCCGGAAAAGGTACTCATAAACGGAATAAATATCGGCATCTTTTATGATCACAGTCTCAGCATAATGGATTCCGGATTTGCGGTGCTTAACATGTAGCGGAGAAATCTCGGCTCTTACTTCATCGAAGGAACAGTAATGTATGCTCCCAACGAAGGGGTGGTCACTTTCCTGCTTTACCTCCTTTAGTCCACTCATCCAATGAACCCGTCCCACCATATCCATAAGCGCCATGTAAACGTCCTTGTATGGCGCCATTATGTCTAATTCAAAGAAGCCTTGATCACTATCTGTGTATTTAACATCGTGTTTCGGTGGATCAGGGACAGTGGATTTCAGATCTTCGATGACTGCATACTGGAAATTCACTTTTCCAATAGAAGCAAATTCCTCTGCAGACGCTTTCCAGGCAAGTCCACATTCATTCTTTTGATCGCTCACCTGTTGGAGTAGATTGTCTGTTAACAGGATGTACTCACTCGAATTGATACTATTCTTGAGCAACCGGTGTGCGATTATCATGTCCAACCCTGACGCCTTTACGAACCGGTCCACTTTGATTTCGGAGATCATGCCATAATGTGCAATGAATTTGACCGACAGATCGATAATCGACTGACACGCGCCGCAGTGACATAGCACCACCTGCTGCATCGTTTTGCGCTGATAATGGAATGCATTAAAGATTTCAAGACATAGATCCAGGAGTTCTTGTTTAGTTTCGACTCCGCCTTTCTTGTACAATAGCACTGCGTCACCTTCAATCTCCGAAACCTCGAACCTGCCGTTGGCTGCCTTAACGATTGTCTCTAGGAAGCTGCTAATAACATGGGACGCGTGCTCCAATTCCATGGAACTCATGAATTGAGTAAACCCGCTTATGTCAGGGATAAGAATAACTGCGTTTGTCGCCGGCATGACCTGCCCTTAAGTGCAAACAAGTTAATAAACTTATGCCTTAATAGTAAAATCAAGTTTCCGAATAAGCATTCAGTCCACGGCTATTCCATTCGCAGCGAGTTAACTGGGTTTGTACGCGCTGCTTTCCACGTTTCATATCCCACCGTTAACAATGTAATTATAAGAAGCCCCGACAAACTCACCACGAATACTTCCGGCGTGATAGGAGACTGATAAACAAAACCCTCAAGCCAATTCTTCGCAAGAAAGTACGCCGTGGGTAATGCGATCGCACTGGCTATAACGAATATCTTAAAGAAAACCCATAAGAACATTCGAATAACCTGTGATACTTCTGCTCCCAGCACTTTACGGATCCCTACCTCTTTTGTTTTTTGTTCCGCAGTATATGAGGCAAGGCCGAATACACCTAATACCGTGATGAGAATTGCCAATACGGCAAAAGCTTTCGCAAGTGATGAGACGCGGCTTTCTGACAAATACATCCTATTGAATTCATCGCTTACAAACCAGTAGTCAAAACCCAAACCGGGGAAAATTTCTTTCCACTTTTGTTCAATAGACGCGACCTTTTCGTGGAATGATCCAGCCGGCAATTTGATGTAGGCAATCTTGTCTATAAAATGCAGATGAGGGTTGAGCATCAGAGGTTCGATTGCCTGGTGCATCGATTGGTAAGGAAAATCTTTAACGATACCGATTACTTTAAATGAACGTTGATCAGGTCGTTGAAGAACGAAATTATAATATCTCTCAACCACTGTTGTTCCTATTACCTTTTCAATGGGCTGATTGAGAACTTTGACGGCAGCTTCATTCAGGATTAAGGAGGAACTATCCGCCAGGTTTGATGCATCGAAGTCGCGACCGGCGACGAATTCGAGCTCATATGTTTTGGCGAAATCGAATTCAACATTAAGCTGTTTCCAGTTTAGTTCCTTCTCTTCCATCTCGGGAAATGTTAGCGAGGCCCCAATGAAACCAAAATAATCGAGTCGGGGAAGGTGGTTCGCCATAGTTACATGTTCAATATCTTTATCCTGCAACACTGCTTGTTTGAATGCCTGGAATTTGCCCTGCGGCGCTGTTCCACCGTATCGAATAGACAGCAGCTGGCTTCCCTTCTGATTCAGCTTCGTGTTTTGCATGTATTCCATCTGCTGGATAACTATAAAAGTTGAGATGATCAATATCAACGAAACGGAATATTGAATTGTCACAAGGCTCTTGCGAAACAGTTCGGCACCGATGCCACTAATCACCTGTCCCTTTAATACTTCGGCTGGGCGGAAGCCGGAAAGATAAATCGCCGGATAGCTTCCCGATAGTGCAGCCATGAACAAAACAATGACCAGCACAATGCCGATCATATAAGGGTTAAGCAAAGACGCAAGAGTGAAGGTCTTGTGAGCAAGTTCATTAAAAGGCTGAAGGAAGATCACCACCAACATCAATGCAATCACTAATGAGCCGACGGTCATAAGGAATGACTCGTAAAAAAACTGTTTTGCGATCTCAGTACGTGCGCTGCCAAGCGACTTGCGCAGTCCTACTTCACGTGCCCTGCGGGCGGATCGTGCTGTTGCAAGATTCATGTAGTTGATACAGGCAATCAAAAGTATTAATAATGCAACGGCACTAAAGATCGTTAGATACGTTTTATCGCCTCGCGTGCTGTCGTTCTCCCATAGGTTTTTAGGATCGAAATGAAGATCAGGTATCCTTACAAGGAAAGGTGTCATTTTAAAACCTTGTGCCGAGATCCCTGAGTCTGCTGCGATCATCTGGCTTGATAATGTTTTCAATGTCTCTTCTATTGGTTTGATGTCGGTGCCCGGCTTCACAACCAGATAGTTCTCAAAGAAAGTGAGCTCCTGGAATCTTGAGCCCTCGAGATAATTATCAAAATTTTGAACGACACTTCGGAAGGCGTTGAGGTTCAGGATATACTTCGGTTTGAAATGTGAATTAGAGGGAAAGTCACGATATACGCCAGTGACAGTAACATCGATCTCCTTCCCATTAGTGGCGAAGTTGTGTTTGACTGTGATGATTTCGCCGATCGGATCCGCGTCGCCGAACATTCTGCGAGCTCCTGTCTCACTCAAAACTATTGAATTGTGATTCTCGAATATCTTTTCTCCGTTTCCCTTAATCAGGTGGAAGTCAATAATCTGGTTGAAGTTGGGTTCGGCCCATTTGATCTCTTCGGTGAGAATTATCTTGTCCGTCGCCTTATGATGAAGAGATGTGGGATATCCAATGTAATTGACACGTGAGATGAGCTCGATTTCGGGCCTGGTATCTTTTAGTTGCCGGGTGAGGAAGCCCGGAGATGTAGTGTTGTCAAATTCCTGTCCTTCGCGATTCGTAAAAGTCACACCGAGGCGATATGTGTTCTTGTAATGGGGGTGCATTACGTCATACTGCAACTCGTCACTCACATATAAGAAAATGAGAATAGAGCTGGCGAGGCCCAGGGCAAGGCCGAACATGTTCAGCAATGCGAACAACTTTTGGCGTTGAAAATTTCGCAGCGCGATCAGCAGGTAGTTCCGGATCATAAGAAGGGATTTAGTACTTATTAAGAACGTAAGAATCCGTTTATATGGTTATCCCCCAGGACGGCTGATATTTTGACTGACTATTTACGTTCCGATCGGGCCAGAAACCCGAGAATCTCCGTGTAGCCCCTGTTTTTTGAATTGTAGAACTGCAACATCATAGGGATATGCTTCTTTTTCATCTCGATTATGGGCGTCAAGGCAGGCTGATACTTCTTCAAGGCTTCGAAAAATTCCTTATTGCCCTCATAGATGACCGGATACGTTTTGGTTCCGACGAACATGAGAAATGGTTTCATATTTTCATGGAGATGGAATATGGGCGAGCCGTCTTTCCATTTTTCGGGGTCTCGGCCAAACATGGCGTAGTATGTCTTATGTTTTTTCAATTCGTCATTTGACATAAAACTGAACATATCAAGCCCGAATGCGTCTATCAGTATCGTTCCGCTCACTGGGTTGGGTATATTTAAAGAGTCGAAATAAAAGTTATCGACCGTAACCAACGCCGCAAGATGACCACCGGCACTATGTCCGGCAATGAAGATCTTGCTCTCATCTCCACCGTACTCACTAATGTGTTCTTTGGTCCATTTTAATGCCAGAGCGATATCCGTGGTGGCCCCCCGATATTGTGTATGAGGACTCAGGCGGTAGTCCGGCACCACTGTTACCACTCCCTTGCTGGCCATACGACGACCGAGAAATTTGTATTGTGATTTCTTTCCTGAATTCCAACGGCCGCCATGGATAAAAACGAACACGGGTCGTTCTGTTTCTACCTTCTTGGGAGAATAGACATCAAGCTGTAGTTTATGCTGAGGATCAAAAGTGATATTCTTTTTTCTGATTGCTGATGGGGAGCAGCCAAAACAAACCAATGCGATAGACGCGAGAAGAAAATACCGCATGCAAAACTTCATTGTTATCATGTTAAGGGCACTGAGCAAATACGAAGTAAACCGAATGTCTGCTTTTTTTATAGAAAGTATCATTTCAACCTACGTGGATATCAATACGACTCTTCCTTCTGAAAACTATAGTACAGGTAAAATAGTGCCGGTAAGATCAACACACTGCCAATGAGTAAAGCATTGGCCAAAGCGTTGATAGTTCGGATCGGCCCTACGCTCTCCAGAAGTGAAATGGTGGTCCCCTCTTTCAGGATTACAATTGTCGGAAAGTGTGCATAAGTAATTGCCAACAGGATCATTGCGACCTGGAAAGCGGCAAGTATCCGGGGAAGAAATTTCTTTCGCTGCTTAATGGATCGCCACATCAATAGAAGTGAAAGCAATGCCAGGGCGGTAGCAACCAATCCAACAATGTCCTCAAAAATCCATTGTACAAGCGGTACCTTTTCAATGGCAGATACAACAAAAACCAGAGTTCCCGCGCAGATAGAGATAATGTTCATCCCGCGGGCCTTGCGGATAAAACGCAGCCGGTCGTTCTCGTCATCAGCTTCGCCAATGAGATAGACTGCGGCGAGAAATCCGCAGAGTGACACCGTAAACAGTCCAACGGAAACGGAAAATCCATTCAACCATCCAAACACATAGGCATCGGGGAACGAGGATGCATTTGTATCAATATGCCCGGAAAGCGTACTGCCGGCAATTATCCCGAGGAAAAGTGGAGTGATAAAACTCGACCAGACAAAGATTCGGTTATAGATTTCCTGCATTGAGTCGTGAACAGCGTCGTAATGTCTGAATGTAAAGGCTGTACCACGGGCAACTATACCCATTAGCATAATTACGAGCGGAATGTGCAGGTAAACAGAAAGGATCGAATAGATAGTAGGAAACCCGACGAACAAGATCACGATTGCTATTATCAACCACATGTGATTAGCTTCCCATATCGGCCCGATTGCATGATATAGTGTCTTGCGTGTGCGCCGGATATTCTTCGAAGACGTGAACATCTCAATTATGCCAGCGCCAAAGTCGGCACCACCTAGCAAAAGATATAGCAGTATGGAAAGAGCAAGATATACGATCACAACTTTGTCCATACACTACAATTTGTGAGGAGTATCATAAATTTTCGGAACCATTTTAATCTGTCGGTGCAGCAGGAATATTACGGCGACTGAAAGTGATATATACACAGCCGTGAATAAATAGAAGGACCAAACGATTCCCGCCATAGGCGTTACTGCTTCTGAGGTACGCATGATGCCGTAGATGATCCATGGCTGTCGTCCAACCTCCGTTACAGTCCATCCTGCTTCTATTGCGATGAAGCCGAGCGGTATACTGATAATGTATAACATCAAAAACCATTTGCGCTTAAACCAATTTTTTCGCCATAATCCCAATAAGAACACGACGGCGAAGATCATCAGGAGTACGCCACAGCCCACCATGATCTGGAATGCGTAGTGAACAACGGGGACTGGCGGTTGATCCGATGCAGGAATAGTGTCAAGACCTTTAACCTCAGCGTCAAGATCTCCGTGCGCAAGGAAACTCAACATCCCGGGCAACTCGATAGCATAGTCTACTTTTTTGTTTTCAACATCCGGTATTCCGCCGATCAACAGGGGTGCTGATTTTTGTGTAAAGAAATGTGCTTCCATGGCTGCAAGTTTCGCAGGCTGTCGCTGAGCCACGTCTTTCGCGGAGAGATCGCCACTTATCGGTTGAAGTAATGCAGCGACCGATCCAAAAAGCGCGGCTATAATGAATGCATTCTTATGAAATAAAATATTCTTTCCTTGATAAATCATCGCGGCATGTACGCCCGCCACTGCGAATCCCGTTGCGGCAAATGCTGCAAGGGTCATGTGAAGAGCTTGTGTAAGCCACGCATCATTGAACATGGCGGCTATCGGATCGATGTTCAGAAATTTACCGTCGACATAATCGAATCCCGCGGGACTATTCATCCATCCATTCGCAGAAACCACTAATATTCCGGAAGCCAGTCCGCTTATTCCCACTACTACACCTGTGAACCAGTGAAACCATCTGTTGAACCTCTCCCAGCCGTAGAGAAAAAAACCAAGCGCGATTGCTTCAATGAAGAATGCAGTTCCTTCCAATGAAAATGGCATCCCAAAGATTGGTCCGGCGTGTTTCATAAATGTCGGCCACAACAATCCCAGCTCGAATGAAAGCACTGTTCCTGATACGGCTCCCGTTGCAAAAAAAATCGCAACACCTTTACTCCACGCTTTTGTGAGATTCTTGTAAAGAACATCTCTTGTTCTTAGCCATTTGTAGTGTGCGACGGCCATAAAAAACGGCATTACCATTCCAATGCAGGCGAAAATAATATGAAACCCAAGTGAAAGGGCCATTTGTAATCGGGCTGCGAGAAAGTCATCCATCGATCTAATCGTTGTTAGAAGTTAGAATTTAGAAGTTAGAATTTAGTAGTGGAGCTAGAGTGATTCCTTATTCCTTATACCATTATTCCCTCCACATGAAACAAATATAATCTTCGGCGCTCACCAAATATGTGTCATACGGTCTTTTAATCAACGATTAGGGAACTAAAATGCAAGCATTGGGAACTTAATTCGTTACTTGCAAGTATTCAAAGGAGGGCTATACTATTGCCTGTTTCTATATGTTAAACGTAAAGATTGAAAAACCGAGTCAAGGCGTATTTATGGTGAAGATAAACAGTGCAGATCGCCTCACCGCAGAACGAGAGCTCAAAGAGTTTATCGCAGGCCGGACTTTCAGGCGATATATCGATCATTTCAATCCCAATAATCAGATCATTGAAATCATCGAGCCTAAGAGCGAGTGATTTTGTCTGACTGTCCCTCACCTTGATGATCCCTTCCAGAGTCGTATATTGGCGTTTGTCAAAAAATTCTCATGCGGCCCTCAGACATTTTTTCATTTTTCGCTTTCATTATACTGTTCACTTGTTTTTCAAGTACCGGCTCCCTTTTTGCACAAGGCCGTACTGAGAAAATCCTGTTCAATGGAAAAATTTTTACTGCTAGCCCAAATTCAACGGTAGCAGAAGCGGTGTCCATCTCCGGCGATAAGATAGTCGCGGTTGGGTCATTCGCTTCTGTTCGAGGCAGTGTGAGCGATGGAGCCGAACTAATTGATCTGAAAGGCAAGTGTTTGTTGCCTGGACTGATCGACAGTCATATCCACGCCATCGGAGGGGGTGAAAGCCTGATGATCGCGACATTAAACGATGTGTTGTTGAGCAAGGAGGAGTTGGGAAAATTTGCCAAAGAGGCAATTGAAAGCAAAAAGGGACTACGTGGCGATGTGTTGTACATCGGAGGTGTGCATAGCAGCACGTGGGCATCGGTAGGGGACTTGATAGACTTGTTTAACAAGGCGCCTTTCAATAGCCAGGCCGTTGTTCTGCGCGGCTCAGATAAACATACCTCATGGGCTAACAACGTAGTACTAAAACGGGCAGGAATAAACGCGCAATTTATCCACGGCTTGTCAGCAGCAGAAAAAAAGTATTTCGGGTTCAACCAGGCGGATGAACCTAATGGTCTTATTTCCGAGAAAGGTTATCAGAAGATTGATGAGGTGCTGCCGGCAAGTCCGATACGCCCATTGGATGCAGCGGAAAATGGCGGCAAATATCTGAACAGCCTCGGAATTACGGCGTGGCTGGATCCTTCTGCAGGTAATATCGAAGACGGTGAAAGCAACAGCCATCTGGAAGTTTACAGTACATTACTGGGACAAAAAAAATTGAATGCCCATGTGACTGCTGTCGTTGTTGCGAATGCGAGTGAAGATCCGGCACCTCAGGTTGCAATCATTAAGAAATTACAACAGCGATATAAGAACGTCGAAGGTATGCGCGTGTTGGGTTTCAAAATATTTGCTGATGGAGTTTTAGAATATCCTACGCAAACCGCAGCTGTATCAATTCCTTACCTGAACTCAGGTCAAAACGGATCATTGATGTTTGAGCCGTCGAAGTTTAAAGCGTTCGCTGCGTTCGCAGACAAGGAAGGACTACTGGTTCATGTTCATGCAATTGGTGACCGTGCCGTTACTGAAACGTTAAATGGATTCGCACATATGCGGCAATCAAATGGTAACGCGGATATCGCTCATTCAATCACACATTTGCAGATAGTTGTACCTGCTGATTTTAAAAGATTTTCACATTTAAAGATCATTCCCAGTATGCAGCTCCTTTGGGCCAATGCTGATAATTATGTCGTTGACCTGGTGAAACCTTACATTGATCCGTCGCTTTACCGTCGACAATATCCGGCGATGTCATTGTTACGGGCAGGGGCGAAAATTGCGGGCGCCAGCGATTGGCCCGTCAGCTCGGCAAACCCTTTCGAAGCAATTCATATGGGAGAAACACGCGTTGGAAAAAAAGGCGTTCTCGAAGCTACTGAAGTGATGACGCGTGTAGAGATGTTAAAGGCCTACACTATCAATGCAGCGAAGGTGTTGATGATGGAAAAAACTATTGGATCCATTGAGCCGGGAAAACAGGCGGATTTTGTGTTGGTAGACCGCGATGTATTATCGGTGTCGTCCGATGATGTGAATAAAACTTCGGTGATATGGACGATGTTTGCAGGAAAAATCGTGTATAGTAAATAGCTAAAGAAACTATCAGGGGGAATATTTTAATTGGGGTATAAAAGCATTCGCATTAACCTTTAACTTCAGGCAAGAAAAATAAATAAGTATGAATCTTAATATAGTCGCCCAGGATCAGAATACCTATGACGCCATTGTCGTCGGAACCGGGATCAGTGGTGGATGGGCCGCAAAGGAGCTTACGGAAAAAGGATTGAAAACTCTTGTGCTAGAGCGAGGTCGTGACGTAAGGCACATTGTCGACTATCCAACAATGACGAAAGAACCGTGGCAACTTCCTCATGCAAACAAACTTCCCGCTGAAGAAATAAAGTTCTACCCCGTTCAATCACGAACGAATTGGGTGACTCAAGCTAATAAACATTGGTGGGTCAAAGATGATGAGAATCCTTATACCGAAGTAAAACCCTTCGACTGGATCCGTGGCTATCACACCGGCGGCCGTTCCATCATGTGGGGAAAACAAACGTATAGGCTATCCGACCTTGATTTTGCAGCCAACGCCAACGATGGCGCGGGAGTCGACTGGCCTGTTCGCTATAAGGATCTTTCTCCCTGGTATGATTACGTGGAAACTTTTATCGGCGTGAGCGGAAGGGCCGAAGGATTGCCACAGTTACCTGACGGAAAATTTCTGCCACCTATGGACTTGAATTGCGTGGAAGAACTTTTCAAGGAGAAGATGTCGGAGAAATTTAATCGCGTGATCACTATCGGCCGTGTTGCACACCTTACGGCCGCGTTGCCACACGATCCCAGCCGTGGAATATGCCAGTCCCGAAATCTCTGTGACCGCGGGTGTCCTTATGGCGCTTACTTCAGCAGCAATGCATCCACACTTCCTGCCGCTGCAAAAACCGGAAACATGATCTTCAGACCTTATTCCATTGTTCACTCTATTATATATGATGAAAAAAAGGGCAAGGCGGTAGGAGTAAGGGTTTTTGACCCGGAATCAAAACAGGAGATTGAATATTTTGCAAAGATTATCTTTTTGAATGCATCAACACTAGGTAGCACACACATTTTGCTCAACTCAACGTCTTCGAGATTTCCCAACGGTTTGGGCAATGGCAGCGATCAGCTGGGACGTAATCTTATGGACCATCAATATCGAGCCGGAGCAGATGCTCAGGTGGAGGGCTTCGATGATAAATACTATATCGGCCGCCGACCTAATGGGATATACATCCCACGGTTTCGCAATGTAGGAAATGACAAACGCACAGATTATGTGCGTGGGTTCGGATATCAGGGAGAAGCAAGTCGCTCGGATTGGTCGAGAGGAGTTCGCGAAATGGCTTTTGGATCAGAGCTTAAGGAGTCATTAACCACACCCGGTGGATGGAGCATAGGGATCACAGGTTTCGGTGAATGTTTACCCAATCCGCAGAATCGGGTCACGCTCAATAAAGATAAGAGAGATGTATACGGTCTTCCAACGCTCAATATAGACGCGACTTGGGGAGATAATGAAAAAGCGATGAGGAAGGACATGAAGGAGTCAGCTGCTGAAATGCTGGAAGCGGCGGGATTCAAGAACGTAAACATCTTTGATAACCCCGATAATATGGGACTTGGAATACATGAGATGGGAACGGCACGAATGGGTAACGATGCTAAAACGTCGGTGTTAAACAAATGGAATCAGGTTCATGAAGCTCCGAACGTGTTTGTTACGGATGGCGCGGCTATGACTTCATCGGGATGCCAGAATCCATCTCTGACATACATGGCACTTACGGCGCGTGCTGCCGATCATGCCGCGAGTGAATTAAAAAAAGGAAATTTGTAAACTTCAAATAAAGGTCATGAACAGAAGAGAAGCAATACAGCGTACAGCCATGGCGTTAGGTTATGCGGTTACGGGACCGGCGCTAGTTGGAGTATTAAAAGGTTGCAAGGCGACGCCGGAGGTAAATTTCAAGCCGGTATTCTTTAATGAAGGGCAGGCCGCCTCGGTCGCAGAGATTGCAGAGATAATCATCCCGAAGACTGATACTCCCGGTGCAAAAGATGCAGGTGTGCCCGGTTTTATCGACAGCATGCTCAAGGAGGTATATTCAAAAGAGGAACAAGATAAATTCCTCAAAGGCCTTGAGGAGTTTGATGCTGATGCCAAAAAAGAATATGGCGACAGCTTTATGAACTGCAAACCCGAAGATCAGGTGGCCCTGTTTAAGAAACATCACGATGCGGCCGTTTCAGCACTGGGTACCGGTGGGCCTACCGGATGGTGGAACTCTGCCGGCGGGGCCGATAAACCTTTTGTGTTAAAAGTAAAGGAGTTGACGTTGCTGGGATTCTTTACAAGCGAACCGGGAGCAACACAGGTGCTTCAATACAATCAGGTTCCGGGGCCTTTTCAGGGATGCGTTCCACTATCACAAGTAGGAAAAGCCTGGGCTACCTGACGTCATAGGAGAGTCTCTCGCGCTTCGCGACGGACTCTGCGTCTTCGACAGCGCAAATCGACCGTCCACGCGGTTATCTTCTCGCCCCGAGTTCTCGGGGCGACGACACTGAGCAGCCACTTTACCATTCGGTGATTTGGTGATTGCCCGATTGACTGATTTACTTCGATATAGTACAAAAGCTATTTAGTACTTGCATTAAAGTCCCTGAAGGGGATTTAGGGGTGTTTAGGAAGGGAGTACTTTACCTTGTGAAAAAAATACTTGAGTGTTGATTTATTGAGTGTTGAATGTTGAGTGTTGAAATCTGCTACGTCTGGTCAGAACACTCACCATTCAACAAAACAACCCTCAACACTCAAGTATTTTCTGCCTACTGTATATAACTCCTTTACGGGATTTAGGGGTGGTTAGGCTGTCCTCGCCATTTCCCATCCGATAATACTTTTCTTTCGGGCTGAGCTCCATCGATATTCTCCCAAGATGCCATCCTTGCGTATCACGCGATGACATGGTATCAGGTATGCTATGTGATTGGCACCTACTGCTGAGCCTACTGCCTGCATGGCCTTTGGATGTTGAATCGTTTCGGCGATTCCCTTATAGGTGGTCACTTCTCCCATAGGTATTCGCAATAACGCCTCCCAAACCTTTACCTGAAAGTTCGTACCCTTTACAAATACATGAAGCTTGCCCGATGAGTTGTCGCCAGGAGTCCGAAAAATCTTGTCGACAAAAGTAGCGGTCAGATCCTGATCCTGGTGAAATACCGAGTTGTGCCAATGTTCTTTCATCGCTTCAAACCCGGGTTTTGGATCCTCATCCGTTTGAAGGAAGGATAACCAGCAGATGCCTCGTTCGGTGACACCGATCAGACACGGCCCGAATGGGGTGCTATGAATTCCGTATTCAACGCGGATACCCGATCCATGGAGTTTGTATTCCTGCGGCGTTACACCCTCGAGCGTTGTAAACAAGTCGTATACTCTGGACTGGCTGCTTAATCCTGCAGACTCGGCTACTTCGACGAGATTCCTCGATTGAAGGAGCTTATCCTTTAAATAGTCTACCGTGAGAAATTGCAGGAATCTCTTCGGACTTATACCCGCCCACTCAGTAAATATCCGTTGAAAGTGGAACGGCGAGAGGTGTACTTTTTCAGCTACTTCATCCAACTCAGGTTGATGCTGAAAATTCATTTCGAGGTAGTGAATAGCCTCCTCGATTCTTTTGTAATTGATATGGGTTTCTGGCGCTGTCAAGAACATAAAATTAGGGTTTTTTAATGACTCAAAGTTGCAGCAGAATGCAGGGCCATTCAACCCGTTTCTTGCTGTTGTAGAGGGACCGTTGGTCGTTAACCGTTATCTGTTATCCGGAGATGTAAAACCTTCGGCTCAAAAAGTTGAGATGACTCGGCCATGGCATGGATGGCAATGCTTCCTTTCGCTCCCATTTAGTGGTGTCCTCCAGAGCGCTTGCTTTGCTATCAAACAACTGGGCTAATTCAATGGGTTTATGAATTGTATAGATACCTATCGTTCACGCGAAGGATCTGTCGGAACAAGAGCAGCATGGCTGATATTTGCAGATCCTTTCCGGCAGATCCTTCGCGCCCAAGTACGCCGACATTAATTTCGTTCGCAAAACCCATTCCTTTAGCGCAGGGCTTTAGTAAGGAGGGTCGCTCTGGAAGACAGAGCTAAAGACGAGGACCCACCAACTTTAACGCGTGTCATTGGTAGTTCGTAATGAGCCTATTGCAATCAATAAACGTTTGACGTTCATTTAATCTTACAAAAAATTTAGGTAGTTTAACATGCCCACTCATCACACCCACGATTAACGATTAACTGATAACCATTAACGGAAACCCTACTATGAAATACCTTCTGGCCATTATTATAACTCTTTCTATCGGCTTCTCGACTTCAGGACAACAACAGAATTTTGACACGGTAAGGATCAGGCCCGTTAAGATCACGGATCAGATCTTTATGCTTAAAGGCTCAGGCGGGAATATCGGCGTTATGATCGGTAAAGATGGAACCCTTATGATCGATGATCAGTTCGCACCACTCGCCAATAAAATAAATGGAGCGATCAAAACGCTGGATCCAGGAGAAATCAGATTTCTTGTGAATACACATCTACACGGCGATCACTCTGGCAGTAATGAAAATTTTAAACGCATGGGTGTGACTATCGTAGCTCATGACATGGTTCGCGATCGTCTCAGCAAAGAACAAAAAAGCAGAACCGGCCAGGTAACACCTCCGCGTGAAAAAGATGCGCTGCCCGTCATAACTTTTGCCGACAAGTTGAACTTCCACCTAAACGATGAGGATATAGAACTTATCCATTTAGATCCTGCTCATACCGACGGAGATGTGGCAATTCATTTCATAAAAGCCGACGTATACCATATGGGCGATATGTTTGTCACCTATGGATATCCTTATATTGACTATGGTAGCGGAGGATCTATCAACGGATTCATTACGACCCTTGACAAGTTGTTGGCCATGATGAATGACAACACCAAAATTATTCCCGGTCATGGAGAGCTCTCTACAAAAGCAGATATGAAAAAATTCAGAGACAGACTTGCTGATATTCGGGATCAGGTCGCAGCGGCTTTGAAGAAGGGAAAAAAGGTTGAAGAGATCACTGGCCTGGGAATCACCGACAAATACGAAGCGGAGTGGGGGAAAGGATTTCTTAAAGGCAAAGACTTTGTTCTGGGTATAGCTGAAAATCTCAAGCCTCCGGCTAAATAAGAAACGGCTTTATTTGACTGCCGTTAATGTGCGCTCCTTCCAGATCCTGTATTCCTGATGCAGGCATTTTCCGCACGGACGAAAACCAGCGAGGATAGCTTCATTGCGATCCACAAAAAATGTTCTGTTCTCTTTTTTCATTCGTTTTCCCCCCGAACATGTTAACGTGCCATAGATCTTCGCTGGGATGTTTCCCGCATACGTAATCTTATTGCCGTGGATAAGGGATCGAACTTCCGCATCTGAAAGTTTTTTATGTTCGATCATGCGGCGTCATGAAAGATTATCCCCAATGAATAACGTATGCCATCGGTAACTTCGCTGATACCGTGCTTCATTTTTGCACGGTAGTATCCGCGACCGCCTTTTACAGGCCGAAAGTTTGTGGTGAAAATCAGCGCATCGCCCTGGTTGGGATGAACTACATCTGCTTTTGACTGAGCACGTGGTATCTGCTCCGTCATGACGAATTCTCCCCCGCAATGATCCTTACCCTCCTGACTCAAAACAAAAACCACCTGGAACGGAAAGTACACATCGCCGTATAGATCCTGGTGAAGCGTGTTGAATCCTCCCGCCTCATACCGAAGAATAAGCGGTGTGGGACGCATTTGATGGTTGATGTTACATTGTTCTATTAACTGCCGGTGAATAGAAGGAAACGTCGTGTTTATTCCGAGTTTGGCCATCCATTCATTCGCCAAGTGACTTAATGGTGCGTAGAGCATTTCACGAATTGTTTGTATCGTGGGAGGCAATGGATAGTTAAAATATTTGTACTCTCCTTTTCCAAATCTGTAGCGTTGCATGTTGATAATACTACGGTATAGGTAGTCATCGTCGTACAATCCGGAAAGATGCCTGCACTCGTCGGGTGATAAAACCTTTGGGATGATCGAATACCCTTTTTCATTTAGTGAATCGTTGATTTGTTTCCAGTCCATATACTCGATTGACGTCATGTTTTTTTCAGTAAATAACGTGGTGTACCGACTATCTATCAACCTGATTCTTGCGACGTTTAGGTGGGTGGCTAGGTACCCAGGTAGCCAGGTACCCGGTTATATTCTACTGAAATCTGAAATTGCCTAACTTTATAGACAGATCATCACCTAAACGAATGAAGAGAACCATATTATTTTTGGCGTCGATCGTCGGAGCTTTTTGCTGTTCCTCACCGGTCAAAAAGACAGAGGCCCTTGGAGACGTCGCGTTCAAGGTAACTGGCTCCGAAGCAGCGAATGAACTTTTCATCAAAGGTCACTTGCTCATGCACAGTTTCGAATATGACGACGCCGCCGAACTTTTCCGTCTCGCGCAGCAAGAAGATACATCTTGTGTAATGGCGTTCTGGGGCGAGGCCATGACGTATAATCATCCTATCTGGCAGCAACAGGACTACGAAAAAGGAAAGTCTGCCCTTGAGAAACTTGGGGTCAGTCATGAGGCAAGAATCGGCAAGACTTCATCTAACCTTGAGAAGGATTTTTTCAATGCCGCTGATATATTGTACGGTGACGGCACTAAGCCGGATCGCGATAAGGCGTATGCTGAGTTTATGGGCTCTCTGTATGAAAAGTATCCCGGCAATCATGAGGTAGCAGCACTATATGCGCTTTCGCTGTTAGGCTCAGTGACTCTGGGCAGGAACGAAGAGATCTACCAAAAGAGTGCTAACATCTCAGAAAGTATATTGAAGGATAATCCGAATCATCCGGGCGCATTGCATTATTTGATTCACGCTGACGACGATCCGCTTCACGCTGGCGAAGCTTTAGCGGCGGCCAATGAATACTCTCTTGTTGCTCCAGACGCGTCACATGCTCTTCATATGCCAACGCATATTTTTGTCGCCCTTGGTATGTGGGATAAAGTAATTGAACTCAACGTAAAGTCGTGGCGCTCCAGCCAGGAAAGAAAAGCAAAAAAAAATCTGACCAACGACGATCTTGGTTATCATTCATTCTTTTGGCTTGAGTATGGTTATTTGCAGAAAGGACGCAATGAGGATGCAAGAAATCTTTTAGATGAAATGATAAAGTATTGTGATGAACTGCCATCAAGTCGAGCCCGAAGCCATGAAATCGCAATGCGAACAACGTACTTTGTTGAAACGAACGATTGGCAGTCCATGTCCTTATCGGATACCACAAACGTCACCGACATGGGTGTTTATATCCGAGCCAGGCAGCTGTTTGTTCAGGGTGTAAAATACTTTCACAACGGTGATGCTGGGGGATTGATACAGACGATTTCTCAAATAAATACAATGCGTCAAATTGAGTCCGTGACTCTTAACAGTGACGGCATCGCGGTTTGTAAAAGTGGAGCCTTGAGTCCTTCGGGTACTACGCAATTGGATATTGATCAGGTGCATGTGATGGAGGCCGAACTTGAGGGCCTAAAAGCCTGGAAGAATAACGATCTTGAAAGTGCCGAGCGATGGTTTAAAGAGGCCCTGGCTGTGGAGGAAAAAACCAGCTATTCTTTTGGCCCACCGGCTATTGTGAAACCGTCTGGAGAGTTATATGGTGAATTCCTTTTGGAGGTGAATCGTCCCGCCGACGCAATGCAGGCTTTCGATGCATCCCTGCACCGTGCCCCGAAACGTCGTTTGTCGCTCGAAGGAAAATTAAAGGCTGCAAAGATGCTGAAGCGTGAAAACGAGATAAGTGAATTGGAGAAGGAACTTTCTGGGGTGTAGATCAATACGCAGTGTCTGTAAAATAAGGCCTGTGTAAAAAGCGCCATGATAATAGCTGTTATTTAGTCCGTTGCGTCATACGGAAATCTATTAAACAGGCAATGGGCACAGCGTAACGGACTACAGTAAGCGAAAATGTTTTCGAAAGGTCAATAACCTTGTTCAATGGTGTCGGATCGCACACCCATCAATTATTTAGGGATGTAAAAAGGATTTTAAAACAACGCCTGTTTAACGTACGTAATAATTATATATTTACTCCATGCCCAGTATTCTCCCAGGATTCGAGTACGACATTTTTATTTCCTACCGACACAAGGACAACAAGCGGGAGCATTGGGTAACCGAATTTGTCAACATACTGGGTGCGGAGTTGGAGACCACTTTTAAGGAGAACATTTCAGTTTATTTTGATGTAAACCCTCGAGATTTCTTGTTGGAGACGTACGACGTCGATAAAAGCCTGGAAGGTAAGCTTAAGACCATAGTCTTCATTCCAATTTTTTCACAGACTTATTGCGATACTTCCAGCTTCGCGTGGACGCACGAATTTTGCACGTTCAATAGAATGGCCAGCGCCGACTCATTCGGACGCGATATCAAACTTCGCAATGGAAACACCGCTAGCCGTATTTTACCGGTAACAATTCACGATCTCGAACCGGAGGACAAGGCGCTAATAGAAAACGAGCTGCATACAAAGGTCCGCTCGATCGATTTTATATTTAGGTCACCAGGCGTAAACCGCCCATTGCGCAAAGACGATAAGCGGACCGAGAATTCGAGCAGGATCGTGTATCGCGATCAGATTAACAAGGTAGCTAATGCGATTAAGGAGATCATCAATGGTATAAGGTACCCTGATAGGACCATGGATCTTTCTTACCCGGCCGCAGTAGCTAACGACGACGAGAAATTACTGGTATCGTCAGTAAAAGAACGGGTAGATGAGCAGGACTTGCAGGACAAATCTATTGCCGTACTTCCATTTGTAAGTCTTGCACACGACACGTCACAGGAATATTTTGCGGACGGTATTACTGAAAATATTCTTATACAATTGGCAATGCTGCGAAACATCAGGGTCATTTCCAGGACGTCGGTAATGCGGTACAAAAAAACCACAAAATCCGCGCCCGAGATCGCTGTAGAGTTGGGAGTAAAGTATCTCCTCGAAGGAAGCGCCCAGACGCATGGCAACAAGGTCCGTATCAATGTCAAACTTGTAGATGCTCAAAAGGATCACCAGGTGTGGGCAAAAGCATTTGTAGAGAGTCTGGACGATATTTTCGAGATCCAGGGGAGTGTTGCTCAGGCTGTAGCCAAGGAGTTGCAATCCTCCCTGAACCCTGCAGAAAGTGAAAAGCTGAAAGGAGTACCCACGACAAATCTCGAGGCGTACGACCTTTATCTGAAAGGGCTTCATGCATTCAATCAATGGGGAGTACAGGGATATCGTACGGCCTCAGAATATTTTAAACGTGCTTTAGAGGTCGACCCGGAATACAAGCAGGCGTATTCTTACCTGGCCGCCTCGTATTCAGCAAGGATGTCATGGAACGGAGACCTTTCTCCAGGGGAAGCGTTGATACATATCGACAAATATTTAAATGAGGCCTGGAAAAGAGGTGCTACTGACAATGACTATCTGACAAAACTTTTCGTCGAATTTTTTATTAATAAGGATTTCGACGCTGCCGATAAGATGTTACGGACGGCCATTGAGTTGGGACCGAACAACGCCACAGTATATTATACAGGGAGCTATCTGCTTTGCATGCGAGCACTCTTCGATGAGGCACTGGTTCTGATCAATGCGGGTAAAGCAATCGAACCGAACAGTGTCGCGTACTTTAATTACTACGGCATCTACTTGTACTTAACCGGTCAGTACGAGGAGGCTATCGCAAATTTCGAGGAGGCATTAACACTTTTTACGCAGGTATTGAGGTTTTATGATCACATGGGCCGGGTCTATCTGACAATGGGGAATTACGCCGAGGCATTGGAGATTCTGAAAACTGGATTGCGTTTCGCAAAAGTACGGCCACCGTCAATGCTTTCTTATCAGGCAATTGCTTGCATAAAAAGTCAACAGGAATCTATAGCAGAAGACTTGCTTAAGGAATTGATCCAACGGAGCAGCAAGAGTGAAAAAGGAGTCAACCTTTATATTGCCCACATCTATACGGCCTGGGATAAGATTCCCGAAGCGATTGCCTGGTTGAAGAAGGCGGAAGCATCCAACGATATTGACCTGATCTGGCGCGATGTGGATCCGCTGTTAAAAAATCTAAGGCAAGCTCTGGTACATCGGGTACCCGATTTTGCTGCCGCCGAAAAACTAATCCTCGAAAAGCAAAGAGAAGAGCTCCCTAATGATCTGACCTACCACAATATTGAGCATATCGAAGATGTCGTTCAGTCATCAGTTGAAATTGCTGAACACGAACATGTGAGTCCCGAAGATATACGCCTGCTACGGATCGCTGCTTTCTACCACGATTCTGGATTTATTACGGCTGCAAAGAATCACGAGGAGCATGGATGTACTCTTGCCCGCGCCACGCTACCATCATTCGGATTCAGCAATGAGCAAATTGAAATTATCTGCGGGATGATCATGGCAACCAAGATCCCTCAAACTCCACAAACGGCCTTGGAAAAAATCCTTTGTGATGCAGACCTCGATTATCTGGGAAGAGAAGATTTTTATTCAATCGGTAATAAATTGTTTGATGAAATGAAAACGCGCGGTTTTGTAGAAAGTGAGCGCGAATGGAATTTGATTCAGAAGACTTTCCTTGAGTCACATCGATATCACACTGCTTATTCAAGGACCAACAGGGAGGCGCAAAAGCAGCAGCACCTGCAGGAAATAATCGCGAAGTTTAAGCGATAGCTGGCGCAGAGACGGGGGCTAGTTCTTCTTTAGGTTTTTCAATTGTCGCCTCGACAAAATACATATCGATCTCACCGATGTTTTTTGCGGAAATTTTCCCTCTGTAAGTACAGTCATAATTTCCTTTGATGAGATTGTACGTCGATGAAGAGATATTCACTTTCCCTGGCTCACTGCTGGATTCCATTCTACTGGCAATATTCACGGTGTCGCCCCAGATATCGTACGCATATTTCTTCTTCCCAACGACGCCCGCAACGATAGGCCCGGTGTGAATTCCAACTCTTAGTTCCCAGCCCTGCTCGCCTCTGCTCTCACGGTCTAGATTTTGCTTTCGCATGTATTCTTGCATTGCCAGCGCTGCATTTACTGCGGCAATAGGATGGTTGTCGTTGGCAACAGGTATGCCGCCCGCGCACATGTACGCATCGCCGATTGTTTTGATCTTCTCTAAGCCAAACGTTCCAACAATCTCATCAAACTTTCCGAAGTAATCATTAAGCTCGGCAACGAGCGCTTGGGGACTGAGTTTACCTGCTATCGACGAGAAGCCTTTGAAGTCAGTGAAAATCACCGTTACGCTTTCATAAAAACGTGTCTTGGCAAAACCACTTGTTTCCAGTTCCCGCGCGGTTTCTTCTGGCAATATATTCAACAATAATTCCTTTGATCGATCCCGCTCGTTCTTAATTATCCTGTTGGTCTTGCGGATATAACGGTACCGCTTGTAAAATCCCAGGATTACGAAGAACAGCAGAACCCCGGTGATTGCTGCCGCAGAGTTCAGAATCTTTTGACGCTGAATGGTCGCATCCTTTAATGCTTGATCTTTTGTTAGCAAGTCAATCTCGGCCTGTTTCTTTTCAATATCGAAGTTGAACTGAAGCTGTTGTACCTTCTTATCATTGGCTGTATTGTATAATGTGTCCTTAATGTTGCTGTAGAGTCTTTCAAAATCATACGCCGTCCTAAAGTCTCCGATATTTGAATAAGATTTGGACAATCCCTCATATGCCTGCTTGAGCTCGAGCCTTGCACTTATCGCATTTGCTAACTTCTCCGCCTTCTTATAGCTCGCAATTGCCAACCGATGACTCCCTTTCTTATCCTGAGTTTGTCCGATCTTCAATAGACTCTGAGTCATTTCAAACTTGGCGTCAAGATTGGTGGCAATTTCGAGGGCCTTGTTTTGATACCTCAACGCCTCATCAAATTCATTTTGATCCGCGTAGACCTCTCCGATCATGCTCAATGGAAATGCAGCGTCGATAGTTCCTCTGTATACATCAAGTGATTTATCAAAGAAGAAAATTGCCGACTCGGAATTCTTTTCCTCCTTGTATATTTCACCGATGTTCATACTGGCAATTCCAATCCCATCCTCGTATCCGATCTGTTCGAAAAGTGTGTACGCCCTGAGAAAATAACCAAGAGACTTTTTCCTATCCGATTTGTTGTTTTTATAGACAACGCCAAGATTGTTCAGAGATGTTGCTATTCTGAGACTGTCCTTGATTTCTTCCGAGACCTTGAGCGCTGTCAGGTGATGCTCGATCGCCTTTGTATCGTCGCCTAAATTGCTATAGACCACACCAATATTGCTGAGCATATTCGCAATTCCCGTCTTGAACGGAATGCCTTCAAAAATTTTCAGCGATTGCTCGTATTGAATGAGCGCTTCCGGATAGTTTGACTGGTTAAAATATCCAATGCCGATTGCCTTATACGCATATCCCAGCCCCTTTTGAAAGCCGATCTTTTCTGCGAGGTCCCTGGCTTCAGTTCCATATTTTATAGCGCTTTGAAGATCGGAGCCGACGTAAAGCTTGCTAAGTTCGATGAGTCCATTCACCTTGATGGAATCCTCCGGAGCATTTTCAAGTGCCTCCATGAGATCTTTTATTTCTTCAGAGTCCTGGCACTTTGCACTCGTGCAAAATAAAATCAAAATTCCCAGTATCAGAAAATTTGCCCTCATGTCCTCCAAATGAACCACAAGGTACGACCTATAAAAGAGTTGGAATAGCAATTTTTTGAAAATTTAATGAACAAAAAAGGGACGGCGGTCTGCCATCCCTTTCTAGATAAATTCCGTTAGTGCTTCCTTAATCTGTCTCCTTCACAACCCGAACTGCCTTGTTGCCCTTCTCGGTTCTGACGCGGATCACATAAATTCCGGAATTCATCTGAGCGAAATCGATTTCAACGACCTTGTCCAGTGGTCTCCAGTTCATCCGCACGGGATAAGTCCGGCCGATCCTGTCCACGATGCTGACATCATCGCGCGATGGTTCTTCTGTCAGTTCCTCTATTCGGACGTTGACCTTATCACGCACAGGATTTGGATACACTTCGATTCCCTGTGAATTTCCGTAGGACGTCGTCGACTCTTCCATCTCGGATGTTCCAGCTACTGAATTTTCTATCCTGCCACCTCCCCCTGCAGGCGCAGAACCAGGCCGTATCGCTATCTGTTGTGCCACCCAGTAATCGCTGATCGAGGCGATAGCAGTCTTGGCACCAGTAGCGCCCTCGTTGGGCCGAGAATAGTAAGCCAACATGTTCGAAGTAAGGCCTTGTTGGGTATTAGGTCTGTCGTATAATTCTGTGGAGCCTGCAGGCGGTGTCCATGTCGCGTCCTTCTTGCTGCTGAAATAGGCAAGCACTAAGGTGTTACAGAAATGCGTCGTGACAGATGGCGCTGTCGCGTTAAGTGACTGTCCTCCCGAAGCACCATCGAAGGTATCGATAGGATTGTTCGGATCGGCACCCTCAATTCTTGAAATACCGATTGACCATTTAGGACTGCTGCTCAGCCCAAACGTGTATGAAGATGGTTCAGTCGCAGTCGCGATCTTATAATATGTCGCTATTCCAACATTGTTTGACTTGTTCGTCCGCAATATCAGCGTCCATCCGGCTGGCGCGCTGGCTTGTGTTCCTGTACCTTTTTCGAACATCAAACCAACTATCAGCAGATTGCCTGGAATTGTTCCGGCCGGCTTGTTGATCACTGGCGGACTGCTGGAACCTGAACCGACAGCTGTTACAAAGGATTTTATCACCGGGATTGCAGGGCATGCTACCGTCAGCTTTCCTGCAGGATACGTGTATTGAACAGTGTAGTTCACCGGTAAACCAGGCTGAAGTTCTGTTTCAATCAGGTGTACTTCCGGGATGATATCGTACACTCCGACGGCAATCGGTCCGGTGCTGTTATGCAAATTACCTTGAGCATCCTTCAGCTTATAAGTAATCGACTCAACAACTGTATCGGCGTGTTCATCATATTTGAAGCCTTCAATTATCGACGTATATGTGGGTTGCGTGCCACCCAATGTCATTTGCTTGTCTTGAGATGTAACTGTTAGCGTTGCTTGAGTGACTGTCAGCGTTCCAAATCCATAGCTCAGGTTAAAGCTTTCAGCCAGGTATGCGCCGGGAATTATTGAATGCGTTCCCGCTGTTATGCCGGTCACCATGTTGATCGAGAACAGTTCAGGTATATCATATACTTCCTCGCCTTCATCGTTTATTATTGGTGCGCTGAATACATCAAGAGAATCCACAATGATCAATACATCTTTGTTGCTGGCTTCCGTCCCTTCACCTACAGTCTCACCATTAAGAAGACCTCCGCTGCCACCTGAGTTAGTCAGATTTCTTGCGTTCGTCAGCGAGCGTGCGCTAATTAATGCTGTTCCGTTGGTAAGGTTCCGGGCATTGGTCAAACCGCGTGCATTGGTAAGATTCCGCGCATTTGGAAAGGGGTACGTGAGCGTATCCACGAAGGGTTCGTTTCCAGCCAAGGCATCACGGTAATTGAAGATCGATTCCTTGGCGAAGTCGACGACATTCGTATTTATGATCACCTCACCGTTGGTAAGGTTCCGCGCATTGGTAAGGTTCCGCGCATTTGTGAGTGACCTGGCAGATGTCATGAAGCTGAGGTTCGCGAGATCCGAGTTTGTCAGCGAACGAGCATTTGTCAAATTCCTCGCATCAACCAACGCAACTGCGTTATCATATACCTGAGTTGCATGCTCTGTCTGAATCGTGTTCATCATTGCTTGCAGCGTCGCGGCGTTGATGTTGCCAAGATTGTAACCGTCGCCTCCAATCGCGTAAGTGAATCCGATCTGGTGGTCGAACTTCTCTCCATACACCTTGGCGAGATTGTTAGGAGTGATCTTAAGCGGCATTTTTTCTACGATCAAAACACCAGTTTGTATTGAGAAATCAAACGTCTCACTGAAAGAAAAATGGGTTTCTCCATGTGACGGAATAAGAACATATCCGGTCAGGTTCGCAGGGATCAATTCGTCAGTAGGACCCTGAATAACAACTGGAACGAGTTGCCTTCCGTCGGCATCTACCTCTCCAGCCGGATTGTTCGTAAGTCCAACCTCAGCGAGAGTAAGGGAATCGGCGATCAATGTTCCATTAACGTCAACCAACACGCTCGCGGTATACGCAGGAATCCTTTCACCGAATTTTTTTGTTTTAGTATCTGCTTTGACAAAGATTTTTGTTTTGACCTGGCCAAAGAAGTACACTGCAGGTGAGGTGCCTCCATCCAAACCACTAGACGATATGGCGGCGTTGATGACCTGGATAGGTGGATTACCATCGAACTCGGGAATTTCTGCTTCCAGTTGTCCCGTTGATGCATTGTACGACGTCTCTACTGGATTACCTCTGAATAAGACTTCCGAATCCGGTGTCAGATTGTTTCCATTTACTATGACTGTAAACGGTTCGTCGCCGGGGTTCACTCCGTTAGGAACGATCAGCGGTGCGAGGATTTCGGGGCGTGGTGATGCAATAGTCAGAAGCGCCTGGTCCGCACGTAGAAATCCTGCACCTGATTTGAAGTCAAATCCAGTTTGATGCATGTCCCTTGCTGTAGACTGAAGTACTTGTTTTATCTGGAGTGGCTGATAAGGTAGAAGACCCGGCTCATACTTTTGGCGTGCTTCCATTAAGAGAGCTATAACTGCTGCGGCATGAGGTGCAGCTGCAGATGTACCAAAGAAATTCGGGAACCCGTCTCCTGACGGAAAGGCTGGCAGATCAAGATCCTGTCCTCCCATGAACACCGTGGTGTTGACACCGTTTGGTGCAATAAAGTCAGGCTTGTTTCTGACGGTTCCGTTAGTTGTGGTTCCGCCCACGGAGGAAAAACTAGCTACCTCGAATTGATTTGAACCAGCAGGGCGGGCGTAGTTAAATGCGGGAGTATTGCTGTAAAGAACCGCTCCCACTGTCATTGCTCCGGTAGCATTAGCTTGTCCAACAATTGTAGGATAGCCATTGCCGCCATTGTGATGCTCGTTGAATACAATGTTGTCTCCGCGGAATAAAATGTATTTGACATCTACAAGACCGGTGCCGGCTGCCCTTACAATCATGATGTCCGTAGTTGTAGGCTCGCGAATGGTGAAGGTTAGAACTTCAAACGGGTCTCCGTTTAGATTATTTCTGTTAAATCCGAATCTCGTCAAACCACCATCGTTCGTAAGATAAACATCGAAGTCGTTTAACGCGCCACCAGTACCCATTGAGAAGAAAGGATCTTCCCACTGTAAAACAAGCATGTATGTGGTTGGACCGTTAGGACCGGGGCTCACCGTAATGCTTTGTCCAAAATCGCCTCCTCCAAAATCGTGTACTACCATTCCATTTCGGGTGATAGGTCTAAACTCCCCTTGGAAAGACTTGTGTCCAAAGTTTCCGGCCGAGGTGACATGGACCTTGCCTATACTGTTCACATAATTGACGGCTTCACTGATTTTTCCGTCAATAAAGAATGGCTCGTTTATATACGTTATGTCTTCGCAGATTATGTCGCAGTCTTTTGTGTCTGCAAGCTCTCTGATCCCTTTAGCAAAATCCAGCGCGGACACGACTCCGGTCCGGAACTTTAGTTCAGCGCCCGGAGCAACGTCGTGAATGATTTGAAGCATAGCCCGTCCTTCGTCCGTTCTCGCTCCATAGGGGTACTCTTTCACCACATCGACTTTTGTAGTATAACCAAAAGGATTTGTCTCACCGGGAAGCTCCCCGTTAGACACATCACTGTTTGGCAGCGTGCTGTAACTGTCTGAAAGTACGCCGATCTTTACACCTGCTCCGCCGATGTCGTATCCGAGTTTCACGAGGTCAGAGCGCAATGCTTTATCACCTTGTGTTGTTGTAATACCAGAGTTAAGAACAGCGGGGAACGATGGATAAACAAGGTTTATAAGGTTACCTTTCGAATTCAATTGCGGCAGATAGGCAATTGGGAAAAATCCAGTAATGATGAGTGTACCATCATCATTAACTACCATGTCCGTCATTCCAAGGCTTAAAAGTAATGACGAAAGCTGACTGAGTCCAGCTGGGAAATAAACAATGCTGATCATTACTTTATCTCCAAGAATAAAGAAAACCTCGCTGGAGGAGACAGTGCCACCGGCATTGTAGATGTCGCTAAGTGACGTCAATTCTGATCCGATGAGGTCATTTGTTTTGCCCTGTAATGGGGCACATATGCCAAATGATTGTTTGTCATTGACGACCACGTTGAATGACGCGGTTTTCGAACACGATGGTGAATTTGTTACCGTAACGGTGATCACCTCACCCGAGGTTGCAGTATAGGAAGTCGGATTTGCAATCGGAGAGCCACCACTGCTGAATGAAATCGTTCCACCCGACGCAGTTACAAAGTCATTAAGATTGATGATCGAAGTATTTCCACCATTATTGGTGCTGCAGACATTAGCGTTTACAACGGAGAGGGTAGCTGCAGTACAACCGACATAAGGCATATAGTTGATATTGACGCCGGTTTGAATAATGACCTGCGTTCCGCTCCAAAGTGCTCCTGTAATTTCACTGCTGCCGGTCCCTGAACCAACGTTGATCGCTGCATAGGGTGCCCACACGGTCCCAGACCATCTGGTTTTTGTTCCTCCTGGAGCACCGTTGGGAAGCTCGAAGGCATTCTTGTCCGTTCCGGCCCCTTTACCGTGTACTTCCATGAAAATACGCGATGCATTACCTCCACCGATGATACTTATATCCAGTTTGCCGAGGTTGACATTGTTATGGACATGTAAATAGATGTCACCGGCAAGATTCTTAAAATCAAACACAAAAGTGTTTCCGTTCTTATTGTCTATTGAATTGATGGTGTAAGTGCCTGGACCTTTAAATGTCAACGTCTGATTTCCTGAGAGCTTGATGCTGTTGTGAGGCACCGGGTCTATCGCTGTGGTTTTGCTAATATCAGCCGCGGTACTTTTATAGTCGAGAAAGGTTGCAATGTGAGGTAAGCCTGGGTAATCCGGCAGAGTCGGTAGTAGCTTGAATTCCCCGAGTCCGGGGGCAGGACCGACGTATGTTGTTCCATCCGGGTGGGTAACTTTTCCTGCAACGATTCCACCTCCGATGACGATATTTCCATTTACATCTATGTTCCCCCCGAAGTTGGCGTTAGAGCCTGCACTAAGAATTGTACCACCGACCTTTGGCAAATTGGATGCCGCCAGCCGGCCCGTTACTTTGGCGCCATTGGCGAGCACTATAGTTCCTTTACTGAAAATATTACCAGTTACGTTTGCGTTGCCAGTAGTCTTAACCAGTTTCAAACTTCCAATCGAACCACCAACAATGTTGGCGCTCGACCCAAGTTGAACTCCGTATCCCGGTCCGGTTGGGACTGTAGATCCCTGCAAACCAACACCGGAGAAGATCACAAAACGTGACATTTCAAGCTGTTCCGGTTGGGCTTGGCCTAAGGCAGCATTAAAAGCTATGAGACTAAGAATTAAAACAAAAACGGGGCGAAAAGGGCGGGCAGCTCCTTCCGAAGTCCTAGACAGGAGACTCGGGCAACGAGGTTTCATAATTTGTTTGGGTTTGGACGACTAAAGCAATGATAAATATAATGTAATATTTGACACCGTTTGACCGAATTTTGTAAAATTTTGAAAAACAGGGCGCGAATTTGCCTAGTCAACGAGTTGTCAGCAGAATTTAGGGGATAATTATGAGAAATTTCTAATGTAAGGTTCCTGTCCGGATGTTGGTCTCACCAGGGACCACCGGCATTTAAGACTCATTCAGCCTAACGTCCAGCCTGTCGGTAACGAAGGCTGTTTCTGTTTTTGGAAGTGTTTCTGTCCTTTTCTTGATGTCTGCGTTGAGTATAGCCATATCCTCAATGCGTTTCGCTTCAAATCCATGCTCCTCCGTTCTTAGAAGCTGGTCGTAAGGACCTTGTCCGGAAATAAGTTTGACAAATACGGGTGCAGTTTCAACAGCGATAAAAAGTAATACGATAAACCAGTGAGCCCACCAAATTGCATCGCTTTTTGCCGTTACTCGGCTCAGTGCCTCCATACGCGACGCCGGTCCATCCAGTTTTTGCCTTGATAAACTTCCAACGCCACCGGCAATTGCCGAATCGATCCTTGACAGGGTTTCTTGTTTTTGCTGAATAAGGAAATCGTTGGTTTTTATAAGTTCCTGCAACTCCAGGTTCACCCGGTCAGCGTCGGCTTTCTTTATTTTATAGATCGGGCCCGCATTCCTTTTGCGCGTGCCTCCGGTGCCGTCGGCTTCTTCCTGTGCGATGCGATCGAGTTCGTCGCGCTTGACGGTCTTAAGTTCAATTTCATTCTTTAATGTTGCTATTTCATCTCTCAACTTTTGCTGATCGGCCTGAAAGCGGATTTTGATCTCATTCTCCTGGGCAGTATAAGTCTGTTGCTCCATAATTATAAGCTCCGACTGTATCTCCTTGTCGAAAATTTTCATTTCCAGCGGCCTCGCGATGACGATTGATATTAAAACGGCCAATACTATCCGCGGCAGTGCAGTCCTGAATTCGCGCCATGAATTGCGGTCCTTGCGCATGCTTGATACGATGTAACGGTCCAGGTTGAAGATCATCAGTCCCCAGATCAATCCTGAAAGGGCAGCGATCCATACGTTATCAAAGACAGTGTAGAGTGCGTAGGAGGCAGCGAGTGCCGCGAAAATACCGGTGAAGAATATTGTTGCTCCTATGCCGGCGTATTTGCTTGATTCCACTTCACACTTTTTTAACATCGGTATGTGAACACCGGAGCAAAGCCAGAAGAAATGCCTTATTCTTTCCATGTCAGCAACTACAACGCGGCTATTAATAAAATAGTATAACGTCCTGATCAACGTGTGTGCCAGGAACATTTGTTATTGTTTTGAAGGGTTTACGACCTTTGAGGATCAATGATTGTACAATATTGAACAAGGGCGTGTTCAGTTTCGGGTCATTACGGACGAATTAGGTAGAAGTTCGAAGTTAGAATTTAGGAGTTAGAAGTTAGAAGGTAGGGCATGGGCATGGGTGTGACGTCGTTGGTAGCGAAATACCTTGGTTCTGGCAAGTCACTCACACTTAACTTATAACTGCTTACTACCCACTACTTACCATTTACTACTTACTACTTACTACTTACTACTTACTACTAACCAAGAAAATCGTGACGTTTAAGATTCCCCTGCCTGACGAATTTAGTTTCGACCTCTGCATGAAATTCCTGCAGCGATCACCAAAAGAACTACTTCATCGCTGTACTGATAACAGCGTAAGAAAATTTTTACGCGTTGACGACAAAGATGTATTGTTTGAATTATCACCTTCCAAAAATCAGCACCTTGAAATCAGCGTACTAAATGGACCTGTCACTGAAGCTCAAAAGAATGAGCTGATCGCATACGTGAGGGAATGGTTTGACCTGGACACAGATCTCAAACCTTTTTATGCAATGGCCTCGAAAGACCGTTTGTTGAAAGACCTGATAAAGAAGTATCATGGCTATCGGATTGTGGGTCAACCCGACCTGTTTGAGTCGTTGGTTTGGGCAGTACTCGGTCAACAGATCAACGTTCAGTTTGCTTACACTCTTAAGCAAAAATTTGTAGAAAAATTCGGATCGAAGCTGCTCTTTGACATGGATGAATATTTTCTGTTTCCCGCGCCCGAGACTGTAGCGCTATTGACAGATGAACATCTTCTTCCGCTTCAATTTTCAAGGCAAAAAAGCAAATACACCGTCCTGATCGCAGAGGCGTTTGCGAACAATCAGATCTCCAAGGAAAAGTTACGAGGGTTAAGCCTGATTCAAGCCAAAGAACTGCTCATGAAGATCAAGGGCGTGGGTAACTGGACAGCAAACTACGCGTTGATGAAAACATTCCGTTATCCGGATGCCTTTCCACTTGAAGATGCGGGTATCCATAATGCCATTAAGAATCTAAAGAAGCTGGACCGAAAACCTACTTTGGATGAGGTGCGAAAGGCATTTAAGAAATACAAAGGATGGGAAGCCTATGCAACTCTCTATTTTTGGAGGAGCTTATAAAACCCCATAAAAATGGGATGGTGTATTACGCTGATTTTATCTTTTTTCGCTTAGAGAAATATTAAGCAACGATTTTTTATCTTTAAAAGCTAACACCGACCGTCAATGTTGCGTAACTACGTTGTCTCTTTACTTTTTTTCGGGGCTATAAGTTTCTTTCATACGTGTTCTGCGCAGATACAGAACAATGCAGAAGAGGCTTTCAAAGTTTCCACTGAAACTAACAAACCCGTTCTTCTTGTGTTTGCCGGCTCAGATTGGTGTGCAAACTGCATTCGATTTGAGAAAAGGATATTGTCGACAGGCGATTTTCTTTCGTTTGCAGAAAAAAGTATCATAGTTCTAAAAGCAGATTTCCCGCAACGTACACCGCTGTCTGCAGCACTCCAGGAACAGAATGCGTCGCTTGCAGAAAAGTACAATCCCGACGGCGTATTCCCCTTCCTATTACTGCTCACACCAGGAAAGTCAGTTCTTTCTTCCATTATTTACAGGGATCAATCACCGGCTCAGTTTATTGACGAAATACAAACTTATATAGCGAAATGAACACCGTCGTAAGTCGTGAATCGCGCAGGCACGTAAGGCTGATGGGGTCGGATTTTCAGTTTGTAATAATTGATGATGAACAGGATGATGCTTTGGATGAAGCGATCGGCGAAGTAAAGCGGATTGAAAATTTGCTTACTGAATTCAGCGACACATCTCAGACATCATTACTCAATCAAAACGCTGGTATTAGACCTGTGTTTGTTGACGATGAAGTGTACCGTCTTATCAAACGCTGTAAGGAGTTGAGCGGACTTACTCAGGGCGCGTTCGACGTCACCAGCGGGGTGCTTAAGAGATTGTATAACTTCAAAGGTGAAAATTTTAAACTGCCGGACGCTGATGCTATTGCGGCGGCACTTCTAAGAGTCGGATCCGAAAAGATAAAACTGAAGGAGCCAAACCGCGTATATCTTTCAGAGCCAGGTATGCATATTGGGTTCGGAGCCATAGGAAAGGGTTATGCTGCCGATGTTGTTAAGCGGAAATTAATTGAACGAGGCATCAATGGCGGCGTGATAAATGCCAGCGGCGATCTGACAGTCTTTGGCCGGCGTACAGACGGATCGTTGTGGAAGGTGGGAATCGCTGATCCAAACGATCCTTCCAGAGTTGTTGCGTGGCTCCCCGTTGAAAACGCCTCGGTTGCTACTTCTGGAAACTATGAGCAGTACTTCGAAAGGGATGGTATCCGGTATTCTCACAATATCGATCCCCGAACAGGAAAGGCTGTGAAGGGTATAAAAAGTGTCACCGTCGTTAGTGCGAGTGCTGAGCTATCTGATGCGCTGGCGACGGCTGTTACTATTATGGGGGTCGAGGTGGGATTACATTTTTTCGAACAATTGCCCGGTACACATTGCCTCATCATCACCGATGAAGACAGGATATTTACATCACGTCATCTCCGATTTGAAAAAAACGGTTTATGAAATTGAGAATTTTAATTACCGCTGCCATCGCGATTTGTTGCAGCCTGAGCAGCTGTGAATCGGTGAAACCCTATCAGCGGGCTTATCTGAATGATTATGAAATGAAACCAGGTCAGCCAGGCATCCGGAGATTTGAGGAACAGGTTCAGGCTTATCGCGAAGGCAGTTCGGGAGGAGGTAGCAGCAAGAGTAGTGGCGGGTGTGGCTGTAACTGAATGTGAAAAAGAGGTATATAGTAATCGGCCTGCTTGCTTCGTCGCTGGCTTCCTTTGCACAGCGACAGGATAGTACATACAAAAAGAGAAAGCTTTCCACAACCGATGTTCAGATCATCATGTCCTATTACACACAGGACAATGATCATTCAGCAGTTACCGGGGGACTGGGAACAGAAGATCTGCAGGTTTACGCAACGCAAATAGCAATTGATCACCAACGGGATTCGTCAAACAGTTTTCACTTCGACGCGGGGTTAGATATAATCAGCTCGGCATCTACTGACAATATTGACTTTGTTAAATCATCAGCATCCAAGGTTGATGCCCGAACGCACTTAAATACCGGATACAGCCATAGGTTTAAAAAAAGCGGAATTAGTGCCGGAGCCAGCGGGTCTTTCTCCATTGAGTCTGATTACACATCGTTTGGAGGAGCATTGTATTTCAGTCGGCTTAACTCTTCACAGTCGAGAGAAATTTCAATGGCACTGCAAATGTTCTTTGATGATCTCAGATGGGGAAGATTGCACGACGGTCATCCGGAAAAATTGATCTATCCGGTAGAGCTTCGCAACAAAGAGTGGTTCGATCATTATAGACGCGACTCTTACGACCTGGAGTTCGGATATTTTCGAATTATAAATAAGAAGATGTCATTGGGTATTTATCCTGGCGTCGCTTATCAATCGGGATTATTGTCAACTCCTTTTCATCGCGTGTACTTTAGCGATAGTCTTCGTCGAGTTGAAAACCTGCCGCTTTCGCGCCTGAAGTTTCCTCTAGGGGTTCAGTTAAACACTTTTGTGGGCGGCAGATGGATTGTGAGGACTTACTATCGCTTCTATTGGGATAATTTTGGCGTTGTCGCCCACACCCTGAACCTCGAAGGTGCGTATAAAGTGAGCAGGGATTTTACGGTCACTCCTTTTCTAAGGGTGTACGCTCAGTCGGAAGCCGAGTATTTTAAAGGGTACAGAGAGCATAAGGGAGCGGAAGAATTCTATACATCAGACTATGATTTATCCAGGTTCACAAGCCTCAAACCCGGGCTGGGAATACGATATGCTCCATACAGCGGGAAAGGTCGAACAACGTTTAATGCAATAGAAGTGCGGTACGCATTTTATAAACGTTCCGACGGAATGGATGCCCACATGGTGACCCTATTCATCAATTACTCACAGGAAAAAAAGAAAAACAGGGGGAGCAACCTGACGCCACAATAAACTGAGTTCACTCTGTTCCTTTGACCTGAAAGTTTTTTATTTTTAGGGTTTAATGGGGCCGTCAATTATTCTTTTTACAGGGCATTTGCTTGATAAGATCGACCGGACGTCGGCGCGATTTCCCTATCGCTTGATACGAGAGGTAAAAACGCTGATTGAAATCGAAGTAGAGCAAATCATGAAGAGAGGGATTCCATCAATGGCTGTTTCCAGTCTGGCAGCGGGTGGTGATATGCTGTTTGCTTCTGAAATGGTTCGCCGTCACGTACCACTTAGCGTTTTCCTTCCATTCGAGAAGGACCGGTTTCTCGCCGATTCAGTCAAGTATCTTAAGGACCTTCCATCTGAAGACCCAAAAGAGTGGGAGGATCACTTTCACGAAAACATCTCTAAGGCATCGCAAGTAATTGTCACTCACTCCAATGGTTTGAGTCCTGAAGAGGCTTACTCGGTTTGCAATCAAGCAATGTTAGCGTTTGCTCTTAATCTGACGAAAAATCACCCATCAAAGATTATGGCGTTGGCTTTGATTCAAAACACTTCGGAAATCAAGAAAGGTGGAGCTGCCGATTTTGTCAATCAGTTAGAGTCCACCGGAATCAATGTGAAAAAGATCTGGCCAGGTAGAACCAATAAACTTTATTGCTGATCTGCGGCTATTGATTTTTGATTATCTTTTCTGTAATTATTGGTCCCATTAACCTATACCTTCCCGCATGCCTTCAATTGTTCCTGGCTTCGAATATGATATCTTCATCAGTTATCGGCAAAACGATAATAAGTATGACCAATGGGTTTCTGATTTTGTTCATAACCTTTCTTTGGAGCTCGTTGCTACTTTAAAGGACCGGCTCACCATTTATTTCGATGAAAATCCCGAAGACGGAATAAAAGAAACCTATAATGTTGACAAGTCAGTGTCAGCAAAGTTGAACGCTCTGATATTTATTCCGATTATTTCTAACACGTATTGTGATACAGCCAGTTTTGCATGGCGGCAGGAATTCCTTCCCTTTAAGAGTATGAATAAAGGAAGTGATATCGGTATCGACGTAACATTGCCTAATGGGAACGTTGCAAGCCGGATCCTCCCCATAAGAATTCACGAGATCGATCTTGAGGACGTTAAACTTCTCGAAAATGAATTATCCGGTACGCTGCGCTCCATAGATTTTATTTATAAGTCCGCCGGGGTCAATCGCCCGCTGCGCCATAAGGATGATAATTTGGCCGACAATCAAAACGGAACGGTCTATCGAAACCAGATCAACAAGGCGGCAAATGCGGTAAAAGAAATTATAAATGGTATAAAAAAGGCGCGAACATTGCCCACACTGGGTGCTCCTTCATTTTCCGCAAATCTCGAGGACCTTTCAACGGCCAGGATAAGCGCATCCCTTCCGGAAAACATAAAATTCGCCGTCATAAAAAATAGCGGTCCTACGGTGTTCCTGGCCTGGACTTCTTTTGAACTAAAGGCAAAGCGTGAAGAGATGTTGATTATTCTTCAGAAGGCCGGTTTCAACGTCGTACCTGGAACCGACTGTCCTTCGGATGAAAGTATGTTTCAGCAGAAGGCGAAAGAGGCCTTATCAAAAGCGCAATGTTCGCTCCACATTTTGGGAAACGAATTCGGCAGGCGGTTTGAAGCAAGCGAAGAAATTTCGTTTCCACGTTTTCAGTTTGAAGAAGCTAAAAAGAGGTCCGCAGATTCATCAGATGAGTTTCAGACGATCGTGTGGTTTGCTCCTGAGGGAGCGCCGGACGTGAAACCATCTCAGTCGACTTTCATCAATTACATCCGCAATAACATTACCCGAAACATGATCTTTAGCAACAGCAGTGGTCCCATGCAGTTGGTAGACGATATGCGGGCGATGATGCTAAAGAAAGAAACCGCCGAGTTGGACACGAAAGACACGGACATCTTTTTCATTTTCAACCAACAGGATGAGGCGGATGCGCAGATAATCACTGATCTCATCAGCAGTTCATATCCAATTGAGACTATGAACATCATGCCTGACGGTGAAGATGAATACCGTGAGCTGTCAAAACAACAGATCCGGCGCAGTAAACTTGCCGTGGTTTATTTCAGGTATGCAGCAGATTGGGCATTGCCATTTATCAAACAGATGTGGAAACAGGTTGGTGGAGCGTCATCACCTACTCACATCATGCTGGTGGGCGAGGACGATCCGAAAACCAACTCTGCAAGAACATTCAAAGCACCAAAAGTAGTTTCAAGTATAGTCTCGAAGCAGGAAGTGCCGGAGGAAGTTAAAAGAGTGTATATAAAAGTCATTGAACCTTAGCGCGATTCTTCCTCATGCTCGACGAGATTAAGATATGTCCATATACTGGCCTGCGGCCTTTTACCGAAGAAGAATCGATCTACTTCAAGGGCCGCGATGAGCATATTGACCAGGCCACACGCCAGCTGGAGAAGAATAAATTCATAATGCTCACCGGTGCTTCCGGTGACGGAAAATCTTCACTCGTATATGCCGGCATCATTCCAAACGCAAAAGCTGGTTTTTTAAAAGCCTCATTTTCAAACTGGAGTGTTGTTGACTTTAGACCGGAAAGAAATCCCCTAGAAAACTTATCTCGTACACTTGCCAATCAGCTTGGCGTCAAGACCGAAACAGTTCAGACCGAATTGAATTATGGATTCTCGGCGCTGATTGATATGTACAAAGCATCGCCGCTATATTATGACGTGCGATCGACTGAATGGCTAAACGCAACCGAAAAAGAGAAAAACGAAAAACGAAGAAAGGCGTCGAACCTTATCATCCTGGCTGACCAGTTCGAAGAGTTTTTTACAAATCCTGAAAATTTTCAAAAAGGTGTGCCCTCACAAGAGGCTATGTCTGTCACAAACCTTTTATTGGAAACAGCGCGGATTGCATTGGAGGAAAATCTTCCAATCTATGTGATCATTACCATGCGTTCTGATTACATCGGTCAGTGTGCTGCTTTCAGAGGGTTGCCGGAGTATATCGGGTTTTCTCAGTTCTTCGTACCAAGGCTGAATAGAAAGGAGCTTCGCGAAGTGATCGAGGAACCGGCGATACTTAGTGGAAATGTGATTTCGCGCAGACTTACGGAGCGACTTATCCACGATATGGTGGAAGGCACAGATCAATTGCCGATTCTGCAACATGCGCTGAATCAGATCTGGAAGATGGCCAGCTCAGGTGAGGAGGAAATGGACCTCATTCACTATGCGATGGTGGGCGGCATTCAGGGAAGTGAACTTTCAGATAACGATGCAGCAAAGTTTAAGGCATGGTTTGCGGGCCTGCCGGAGAAAGTGCAGAGTTGCTACCATCAGCCGAGTTTACAAAACGTGTTAAACACGCATGCTAACAAGCTATATAATCAGGCGTCCGACCTTCTGCGCGGGAATAATAAGGGGCAGGTAAGCGAGACTGATGCGAAGATGATCATCGAGATAGCGTTCAAATGTCTTACGAAGATCGACAACAGCAGGGCCGTTCGTAACAGAATGTCATTGGGTGAGGTCACATCGGTCATCGATGTTCCACATCTTGATTTTCGAACTGTAGGAAATACGTTGGATATTTTTCGTGATCCTGGCAATACCTTGTTAAGACCATTCTCGGAGGAGGTAGCTGAATTAAAAGAATCTGACGTATTGGACATCACGCATGAGAGCCTGATCAGAAACTGGGAAAATCTTGGGCAGTGGGCTAAAGAAGAATTTGATAGCCATACGATTTCTCTTGACTTTGGCCAGCAGCTCAACCGTTGGATGAAGAGTAACAAGTCTGGCGATTTCCTTCTGTCTATTGGTCCATTAACCTATTTTGAGGGATGGATCAACAGAGTCAAACCAAATGCTGCCTGGGTCGCCCGCTATCTTAAAGATGATCTGGACAAGAGACAGAAACTTGAGAAAGCGGAAAGGATACAACAAAATGCATCGGATTTCATACGACGAAGTGCTAGAAAACATTTCGTGACACGAACGGTTTTACGTTATGGCCCGGGAAAGATCGCGGCCGTTCTTGGAGCTATCATCGTACTGACGCTGAGCTCTTTTGCTGTCAGGAACTACCTGAACAGACAGAATGCGAGGGTGCTGGAGAAACTGAGTAATACGACGGTCGAGCTTATGGCAAACCCGAAGGTGATTCTTCGTAATAAAACTAACCTTGCTTGTGAACACTTGAGATTGGGAGATTTGACTATCGTCCAAATGTTGCGGGGAATTGACGATCCCATTGAAAGCGCAAACCTTGCGATCGCAATTGTTGGGAACCTGGTACAACAGGGACAAGGGCAACCGAAAGGTGAGGTATTGAAAGCATTCGCAGTGGCCGATAGTCTTCTCGACGGTTTTGCATTATCAGAAAAAAATCCTGAGCGTATCTCCAGGATGCTAAAAAGGGTTACGGATATGCGTGATGTCCTTGAACTTGCTTATTTCTACATTCCGACAGTAGAGGTAGATGCGTTACGAAAGAAAAATACTTCCCGTTCTGCCGAATGGACTCTTGCAGTTCTGAAAAACCAGCCAGGTGGTTTTAATGACGCGCGCAACCTGAACTTGTTACTTGAAGATGCGATCAACTATCGTACACTGTCGAACGAACAACTAAAAGAAATAATTGCGATACTTTCACCGTTCGATAATCCTCAATCGACCTGGGTGAAAGAGGTTTACAGCCGCGACATTGTCAATGAAAGAGGTTTTTTTCGGCATGGCTTCAAGTTTAATGGACTGTACCAGGAATTAGCCTATCTCTATGCGTCAACGGGAAATACGCAGAGTGCGATAAGGGCCATCGACACGCTTTTGCTCTATAATCAAAACTACCTTCAGAACGATTATGGCTCGGTGGCAGACAATGCATCTCACATCGCTGCCTGCTTCTATCGTTATGATCATGGGGATCAGTTGAACGAATTTGCCGATTTGTATTGTCGACGGAAAAAAATATCACTCGAAGAATTCTACGCGCGATTGCTGGGACGTTGCAAGCTTTACGAGTTTTCAACAACGGCCTTGCACTATGATGTACGTTTTGATCAGGACTATAACCTTAGTCTTGAATACAGTGACAATGCCCTTCTCGAGTTCTTTTTCAATAAATACAGGGAGATTGTAAAGAGTACAATAACAGATCCCAATGCAAAAAATTTCAAACTCGCCCTTTCCTATAAAGACGAAGGAATTATTCGCCAGCGAAAACTTGAAGTCGCCGGCCTTGATTCGCCGAAGGAGGCTAATATAAAATATTTTGACAGGGCTGTAGAGTTATACCGGAGCGTTGACCCCCGTTATCTAAACGAAGAAATCGAAATGGTTGAGCTCAGCGTCAATGACAATATGGTTCAGGCCCGGAAATTCCTTTTTCTTTATCCTGATGTAAGAACTCAATTTCATCCGAACGAGCCACGGCTATTCCATTACTTTTTTACTTCGGGAAGCTTTCTCGAGTATATTCTTGAGAAGAATCTCTTTGATGAGTTGTATAAGACGGGCAATGAATTAAAGTATTTTGAGTTGTTCTTTCGAGACTATCATTTTGTTGAAACAGATCTTGCCTATACGGCATCTAAGCGGATTCCATATGAGGTACTTTCAGCCTTGGAGAAAAAACTTGACGGGGTTCGTGCATATCAATACGGTAATCTGGAGTTTCTATATCTCCGCCTTGGTTACGAGGCTTCGCTGAGAGGCGAAAAGGAAAAATGCATCTACTACTATAGCCGTTTGAATACGGACAAACTTAAAACGTTGTTCGTAAATTCTTTTAATTCTAACTTTGCCTTCCGCTATGTTGCTTATGCAGTGTCTGACCTGGTTAAATATGATAACCCGGTTCTTGCCGAAAAACTTGTGAGAATTTTCGAAAGCGCGACAAACAAATCATCTGTTTATGCATATGCAGCGTCGAACCTCCAATGGGAAGGAATAAATGATGCGCGGGTTTCGATGCTGATTGATTCGGCGAAACAGCAGATCTTGAAGATTAGCAATCTCACTACCGTTCAACCCAACAGGCTCTATCTTGCGAACGCACTTGCTATGCGAAATTCCAGTGGCGATATCGACGAAGCCTACATGACGCTAAAGAATGTTGAATTAAAACTGGAAGGAATTGCCTGGATTTGCCGTTCGATGGCTTCCCGTGGCAATCTCTATGAAGCAACCCAAAACATCCCGGATAACATCTCGGCGACGGATATCAAAGCATTCGCCTGGAATATCATAGTTGGGTATGAGGAAGGAATAAAAATTGGCATCGAAAAACCGGAATGGAATCAATTTGACAACGACCGGCTGTACGAGTTCTATAGGCCGATAACTTACACCAATGAAAATAACTGAGTCATCTCAAATTTGTCCCTATACTGGCCTCCGTTCTTTTACGGAAGAGGAGAGCTTGTATTTTAAAGGGCGGGATGAACAGATCGATCAAATCAGCGCCCAGTTGGAGGAAAGAAAGTTCCTGATGCTCACAGGCGCATCCGGTGAAGGTAAGTCATCGCTTATTTATGCAGGACTCATTCCCAACGCGCGCGCGGGATTTTTCAAATCGAGATATGTAAACTGGACGGTCGTCGATTTTCGGCCTGAACGATCGCCGGTCCGTAGTATGGCCAGAGCGTTGGCCGATAAATTTTCGATTTCACCCGAAACAATTGAAACCGAGATCCGGCGGGGATTTTCCTCGCTTATCGATCTGTACCAGACTTCGAGCTTCTATCTAGCTGATGACGGCGACGGACCAAATAAGCTGACCGAACCGGAGAAGAAGCTCAAGTCGCGAAATGCATCAAATCTTTTGATATTGGTTGACCAGTTCGAAGAGTTCTTTACGAATCCGGAAAACTATCACAACGATCATCCCTCTACAGATTCGCAGATCGTTGTGAACTTGCTCCTCGAAACGGCGAGGCTCGCCTTGCAACAGAACCTCCCTATCTACGTCGTTTGTACGATGCGTTCAGATTATATCGGGCAATGTTCTTCTTTCCGTGGTTTGCCAGAATATATCGGCTACTCGCAATTTTTTGTTCCCCGGTTAAAGCGCAAAGAGTTAAGGCAGGTTATTGAGGAGCCGGCTATTCTTAGTGGCAACAGGATAAGTCAAAGGCTGACGGAGAGACTGGTCTATGATCTTGCCGAAGGGGTTGACCAGCTTCCGATTCTACAACATGCCTTGAGCCAGATATGGTTAATGGCAGATCGCGGATTCGAGGAGATGGATCTCATTCATTATGCAATGGTGGGAGGCATGCCTGCACATGAGCTGCCTGAAGCGGACGCGGAGATCTACGCGGAATGGTTTAGAAGTTTACCCGATTTTCAAAAGGAATTCTACAGCGTATCAGGGCTAGACAAAGTAATTGAAAATCATGCACGGCGTTTGTACGAGACTGCCGCAGATTATTATAATAAGTCGAATCCCGACGGGGTAATTTCAATAAAAGACGCAAAAAACATAATTGCACTTGCCTTTTCATGTCTGACAAAAATTGACAACAGCAGGGCTGTACGCAACCGGATGACATTAAAAGAGATCACAACAGTGATCAACCGCCCAGCTTTACCGGTAACTGTAGTTGGAAAGGTTTTAGATATTTTTCGTGAGGAAGGCAACTCATTTATACGGCCCTTTAAGACAGACGACAAGCCAACAGACGTTCTTGCTGAAGACGCTGTGCTTGATATTACTCACGAAAGCCTGATACGCAATTGGGGAATGCTCAATAAATGGGCTAGCCAGGAGTATGAGTTTTATTCGACATTTCTCGATCTGAAGAAGCAGCTTGATCGTTGGAAGGCTCACGGCAAAAGCCAGGGATATCTGCTTCCTATAGGGCCTTTGTCATATTTCGAAAATTGGTATGCGAAATGTAATCCCAATATAGCCTGGATCAAACGTTATTTAGATTACGGCGATAATGACATCAATACATTAAGTCAATCTGAAAATCTTCTAAATGACCTTCGTGAATACCTGAGAAGAAGCGCCCGGAACGTTGCCATTAGCCGCGCATTCGTCAAGTATGGCGCACAACGAATAGCTCTGGTGGTTTCGGCGGCGATTGTCATTTTGCTTGGAGGGTTTTACTTGTATGATGCGGCGAAAAAAAGAAATGATGTTGTTGTGCAAAAAGTACAACGAGAATCCGCAGCGTTGTTGGCGAGCAAGGTCGTTCAAAATGAATCTAAGGCCAAACATCTATTAATAAATGAACGGCTCAGTCCTGGAAGTCTGATCACATACCTCCAAACTATCCACGATCCTAAAGAAAAGCTGGCGATTTCGGTCTATGTCTATTCTTCGTTGATGATAATTGATAAAAAGTATGACGGTCCGCTTAGGAAAGAACTTGTTGACGTCATTGAAGAAACGTTCAAGGCCGTAGAAACACAGGGGGATACCGAGTTCACACTTGCGCGGTCGAATGAGTTTTTGCTGGCCCTGATGTATGACAATTATTACAATCCAGGCGCCGGATTAGAAAGTCTTCTACAAGAGAAGGCGGCTTCACTGAATAGTTTGATTTTGAATACATTCAAGAACAAACAACTTTACAAAGTAAGCCTTTCCATCATCTTGAATGAAGCAATACAACACTGGCTGACCTTTGGCAAGCCGACCAAAGAACAGGTCGGTAACCTGATCGACGTGATTTCACCGAACGGCAACCCCGCCGCGAAAGAAACGTTTGAAGTTTTTTATCCGAAAGGCAGCTATGAATCAAATGGCTTCCGGGCGAACGACTACAACGGAGGTTACCAGACCGTTGCATCGTTATATGCCGCCGCAGGTAACGTTAATGAAGTCACCTGGTGTTTTGATCAGTTGAAGAGTCAACCGGATTATTTCTCTGACCGACTATTTAACAATTATGCAAATGTGATCGGATATTTGTATCAGTTTGGACATCGCTCATCAGTTCCAAGTGTTGTAGCGCATGTAACGTCAAATTTTCCAACAATCCTTCCGCATGTTGCATATCGTGAGTTGCTAACCCGTTCGGGATACATCAGTCCGCTCTTTCGTGTAAACTTCCTGATACGACGTCCACAAACTGAAGAAGGTAACTTGTTTGTGAACCTATGCCTTTCGAGCATGGAACAGTTCCAGGCAATTTCCGGCGACTACCAAAAGTCGTTGGCCGCCGTAAAGGATCCGGCTGAAAGGGAATTTGCTCTTGCAATGAGCTATAAAAGAATTGCTATGGCCGAGCACAAGTACTATTTCGATCGTGGCCTTCCCGTGCCGACTGCTTCCCTGGATGCGCTACTGGATAAAGCATGGTCACTCTATTCAAGGTTGAGTGAGAGTGAGTTGGAAAAGCCGGTTACGCTTACCTATTATTTTGTTACCGAACAGCGCTCAAAAGAAATCAAACGCCGACTGGTTTTCCTTTATCCCGATTATATTGGAGGCTGGCAGAGTCACAGGTATCACTCTGATTTCTTTCTTGGTTATACGTTGAAAAAAGGATTATTCAGGAATGCTTATAAGACACTTGAAGACCTCAACCAGATACACTTTTGGTTGGCGGGCACACATGAGCCAATACTTGTGAATGTAGAGGCTACACTTAATGTCTACCCCCCAAATGATTCGTTATTAACATTGGCGTGGGATCAAGCCGTCCGGCACCCCGCCGGAGCTAACTTTGATGGAAATCTGTTCGCGGTTATCCTTTCGAATAATGCATTCAATAGAGGTGATACATCAGCAGCCATGTCTTATTACGACCGCTTGCGTCACGATCAAATAGTCAGCTCGGGTAGTCGTTACGAGAATTACAATAGAAGCTATTTCTATAATCAGTTAATGGTGCTTGCAAAGAATCTGGCCCTGGTGGGCAAAGTTGATGAGAGTATCAAGCTTATAGGCAGGATGCCAAATATTAATCATCGCGTGACGGCATACCTTTACAGCGCAAGTAATCTGTATGATCACGAGCGTAACCCGGCGACATTTATTTTGCTGGACTCCGCCATGATTGGGCTCCGGGCATTCGATCCCGAAAATGTACCGCCCTTCCTTGACTATCGTGGAACAGCAGTTTCGTTGTTAAACAAGATCGGTGGCGATAAGAACGTGGATATTGGAGCTGATGTTTACCGAGAGATTCCTGAAGTGAGAAAATTTACAGCGACCGAAAGATTGGTGAAAGGAATTGCCGACGGTGGAGATTATAACGGCGCCTATGTTAGTATACCAGCTACGCTAACTGAAGATCAGGACCTTATCTGTCGTAGTGTTATACTTCTGTCAGCGGCACGCGCGCATGAGAATGAGAACAAACTGAAAGGGTGGCCTGCATTGGATTGGTATGCTGGCTGGGCCGACGATCATGTGTTATTTTTTGGATTCCAATAATGCAATTGAACGGGTATGCCCAAACAAAGTGTATATTTCAAACATGAGTGATATTGCGCACTTAGAGAATCTCATCCATATGGGTCATTATGCCCAGGCCCGAGCCCGTGCGCAAGAGTTACTATTATCCAGATCCGATTTGCGTCTCAAGCAACTATATGCGTTGTCATTGTCTAAATCCGGAGTTCCTGAAGCCGCGCAGGAATACCTCGAATCAGTAATAAAGGAGGTACCGGGTGACGCTGAGACGCATGGAATTCTGGGTAGTGTATATAAAGAGTTGTTCAAGAAGAACCAAAGCTCAAAGTACGCTGTCCTCGCGCGTGACACTTATGATAAGAACTTTCAAATAACCAAAAGTTACTACACGGGAATCAATGCGGCTTCGATGTCTACACTTGCTGGACAGGGGAGGAGGGGAAAGGAGATCGCCCAGGAAGTTTTGAATGTTCTCAAAGACCCCGAAAACGACTTTTGGGAGGCGGCTACGCAGGCGGAAGCATTCCTTCTGTTGAAAGAGCGAGCGAAATCTGAGGAGGCCTATCTCCGGGCCCGAAAGCTTGCGGCAACAGATTGGGGAAAGATCAATTCAGTTTACAATCAATTGTGGCTGCTAAAACATTATCTACCTGTGCCTACCAGCGTACTAAAAGTATTTAGCCCGCCCGTTGTGGTTGCGTTTGTTGGTCACATGATCGATCATCCTGACCGCAAGCATCCGCGATTTCCCGCGTCGATTGAAACAGGTGTTAAGATCGCATTGATGAACAACATTAAATCATTAAATGCAAAGATCGGTTACTGTTCCCTTGCTTGCGGCGGAGATATACTCTTCGCGGAGGCAATGGAAGAACTCGGTGGCGAGCTCAACCTTTTCCTTCCCTTTAAGCAATCGGATTTTATTGAAGCAAGTGTCCGTTTCGCGGGAGAGGGTTGGGTCGAACGCTTCAATCGACTGATAAACAAATATCCGGTGACCTACATGTCGCAAGGAACTTATGACGGCCACGCCGATTTGTTTCTCCTGCAGACGGGGATCATCTTCGGTCAGTCTATCTTAAGAAGTCTGAGCAATCACCAGGAGCCTACACTGATGTCAGTACTTTCTGAACGTGATCAGAAACGAAAAACGGGAGGCACCAGGGATACCGTTGGTCTATGGCCGTATCCCAAGAACCATGTGTCGATAAACCCAGACGTATATATCAATGGTGTAGTTGAACCTATCATTGAAGAAGTGCAACACTTCCAACCAGTTTCAAGCAGGCCAGTGCTCTATGTGGTCTGTTGTGATCTCGCGCCAGACGAAAAGCTCAACAAGGCTGTTATGCATGAAATGGAATCCGGATCTCTTCCACCACCGATCGTCCTTGAAATCAAGGATGATCAGTTGCTCGCCGGATTTAAGACTGTATTCGGTGCAATGGAACTGTGCGAAGCTATTGCGAAAATCATGGTGAAGCCGTTCCAGCAACATTCCAACATTCGTATGAGCCTGCACGTCGGTCCCGTCCACATCAATCCTGAAATTTTAAGACAGGAATTAACAGGAGATGTGATTAATATGATCCAACGCCTGCACAATCTTACCTTATCCGGATCAATCTATGCAACCGGTGTTGTCGCAGCGGTGTTGGCACTTGAAAACAAAAAATACTCTTTCGATTATATCGATACTTTGCCAACACCAGGCGAAGCAAAAGACCTCGATGTTTTTCGGGTCAATGTTCATCACACCATGGTGTCAGCATAATTTTTTCATTTTAGTGTTATAAACTTTCGATCGGTGATCTTTCCATTGGTTACCGTGTAGAGAACGAAGCCCGAAGGCATGGTAAAACCACCATCTGACGCAGGACCAACAATTGCCCCCGTTTGGTGAAATTCAGTCTTATTTCCCTCAGCCTCAAAAGTGAATTTTTGCGAATAGTGATAATGGCCTCCCAAAGCGACGGGATAGTTATGACTTTTCATTATTTCGAAAAGGGCAGGAGCATTGGTAACAACATGTCGAAATTGTTTTTTCCCGTTGATAGTGATCAAAAAACTTCCAGGCTCTTCGTCAGAATATTCCATCATACTCAGGCCGCCCGAGAAAAAAGGAATGTGATTGAAGGTTACAATTGGAATTGAATTGTCAAGCACCGAGACATCGCGCTTTATCCAATCAAGTTGAAGGGAATCGATATTACCATAATACAAGAGGTCATGATAATCGACGGAGTTCACTCCGATAAAATGTATTCCGCCATAAGAGAACGAGTAGTAATCGGGACCAAGGTAATGTCTATACATCTTTTTACCGTACAAAGGATGCTTCTCGCTCACCAGGGACTTATGTCTTTCAATTCCGAAGATCTCGTGATTCCCAGGAACGTTCCAAACGGGCACCGAAAATTTAGCGATCTCCCTGACATACATTTCATATAGGGAAGAAGCTTCTTTTTCTGAAACGCGCAATGCATCCCTGACAAGGTCACCCGTCACAAGCATGAACGCCGGCTTAATTGAATCTACCATCGATCTTAATTTTGTGAGGCGTGGTAGACTTTGTTCGCTTAAATGCGTATCAGAAGCGTGTACAAATGTGAAACTGTTTGTCCGTGGAGCAGGCGTCACAGGAAAATCGATGCTTACTTCGCGTTGATCCGACGAAATCTTCTTCCAAAACGGTCCCTTTATTATGTAATGATTCGGCTGAATCGCGAAAATATAACCTCTAGCTCCGTCACTCTCTAGACGGTAATGTCCCTCGGCGTTGGTTAAGACGATCTCACTTTGATCGGATATCCTTACGTCCTTAATGCCTTCTTCATTCTTGTCGCGAATACCATTGTTGTTTTTGTCAACGTATACGTAACCCTGGACGGAAACTTTAGTGAGATTTTGAGCTGTCGCCGTGGCTGCAAGAACGATCAGCGCCGAAAATAGAACTTTAGTCTTCATTGCATCAATTTAGGGGAAACAAAATAAATCTGCCGCGAATGCTGAGGGGTATTTTCCCGGTATATTTATTATTGTAGTATACCCTATACCCAATACCCTATACCTTTACTACAATGGCCCGCCTACACATCAACCTACCAGAAAAATTTCTTTTCAGTACGGACATTGCCGTGCGGATTTCTGATCTCAACTACGGAGGACATGTTGGGAATGATACGATGCTTACCCTGTTACAGGAAGCACGCATGCAGTTCTATCGAAGTCTTGGATTCAAAGATGAGACAAGCTTTGAGGGTACCGTGGGGCAGATCATCATTGATGCCGCCGTTCAATACAAGGCGGAATCCTTTCTTGGTGATGTGCTGGTGATTAAGATTGCTGCCGACGACTTTACTAAATTCGGATTTGATCTCCTTTACGAAGTGAAAAACAAATCGACGGGGCAGGAGATCGCGAGAGCAAAGACGGGGATTGTGTGTTTTGATTATCAAAAAAGAAAAATGACGTGGGTACCCGAAGCTCTCGCCAGCAACCTGCAACCAACGTAGCTGGGGCCTCAAAAGAGTTTTTACTATATATATAGTTGTATTACTATAAAAATAGTTATACATTTATTTTATGGTTGAAAAGAAACTCACGACCGCAGAAGAACAGGTGATGCAACACCTGTGGGACCTAGAGCATGGATTCTTAAAGGATATTGTCGAAAAATACGACACACCGCGACCGGCCTACACTACGGTATCTACAGTGGTCCGGGTGCTAGTACGCAAAGGTTTTATTGGGTTCAGGGCGTACGGAAAGACAAATGAATACTTTCCAAAGGTCACGAAGGCGCAATATTTTCAGCAACAAGTAACGCCGATGCTTTCGAATTACCTTAAAGATTCCCCATCCGCCTTTGCCTCTTATTTTGCAAGCTCAAAACTTGGCCTTGCGGAGCTGGAGGACATCAAAAAACTCATTGACGATCGTATTAGAAAAATCAAAGCAAAGAAAAGCAAATGAACAACCTCTCTTATTTTTTCGAGGTCAGTGGATGTGTCTGCCTGCTTTATGTCCTATATCAGGTTGCCTTTAAATTCACTACTTTTTTTCGGGCCAACCGGATCTACCTGGTGGCGGGACTTATTCTTTCATTTGTTATACCGTGGTTGAACCTGTCCTTTGTCCCGGTTGACTATCACGTGTTACCTACACCAATCATAAGCCAGTCATTCCTGGCACAGAATTCGTCTTATCCGGCAGGAACGTCCGACGTAATCGCGCGAACCGAATATTCCTTTATTCCTTTTCTTTATTGGAGTGGCGTTGTGTTGATGATATCACGGCTTTTCTATTCGGTGGGAAGTATCCTCAGGCTCAAACGTCGTTCAAAGACGTTGGAGTATGGAGATGAAAAGGTCTACATAACCGATTCAGCACAACCGTTCTCATTTTTCAAAGCGATCTTTTTGCCAAAGGGTGATATAAACTCAATGATATATGATCACGAAAGGGCCCACGTACAGAACCTGCATTGGATCGACCTGCTCGTCGTAGAGATAGCGTCCGCGTTCCTCTGGTTTAATCCATTGATGATACTGTACCGGAGATCGCTAAAGACGCAGCACGAATATGAAGCGGATGCTTCCGCTATCAGGAACAGCAGATCCATCGATGCGTATTTGCACTGTATCCTCAATCACCTTCAGGGGCGACAATCCAGCCCCACCACAAGTCAATTTTTCGATACAAACATCAAACAACGAATTATCATGATGACCACAGACAAAACCCCCATCAAATTTTCATTGCTCTACCTATTATTTGTGCCTCTTGTATGCCTGTTGCTCCTGGCTTTCTCTGATCGGACAACCCGCATCGGCTTGTTAAACGACGTGTCCGATGGCCTCGTGATTGTCGTCGATGCAGGACATGGCGGCAATGACCAGGGTGTCTCTGCTGTTGGAGGACTTACGGAAAAAGAGCTCACGCTTTCCATAGCAAGGCGCATTCAGCAAGCCGGCGAAGCGCGAAACGTCAAAGTGATCCTCACTCGTACCGACGATCAGGCATTAAGTCTTGCTGACAGAATACAAATATCAAATCGTCATAACGCCGACCTTTTTATTTCGATTCATGCAAACTTCAATGCTCAAAACACTGCTGCTTCCGGAATTGAGGCAGTGATTAGCGAACAGAACGCTAAGTTTGAGGAAAGCAAGGCCTGGTCGGACAAGCTCGTAAAAGAGTTGACGGGATTGAGTGGAGTGAATGTAAATAGCGTAATGACTGCCGATTTTTATGTATTAAGCAAGAATTCCATCCCGGCAGTGCTTTTGGAACTGGGCTATTTATCCAACAAAACAGACATTGCTTATCTTGCCGATCAAAAAAACCAGGAGTTAATTTCACAAAGAATAATATCGGCGATCACCGGGTCCACCAAATAATTTAAAAAAATGACATTCACGGAAGCTCAGCAGCAGGTTGATCAATATATCAAAACCACGGGAGTCCGTTACTTCAACGAACTAACCAACATGGCGATGCTGACCGAAGAAGTGGGGGAAGTTGCCCGGATAATCGCCCGACGGTACGGTGAACAATCCGAGAAAGAATCGGATAAAAATAAAGATCTTGGCGACGAACTGGCTGACGTGTTGTGGATATTGTTATGTTTATCCAATCAAACGGGAGTTGATCTCACAGAAGCGTTTAAAAAGAACCTTGAAAAGAAAACCCTGCGCGACAAAGATAGGCATCAACAAAACCCAAAGCTTAAATGAGATTGACTTGTATCGTTGTTTTGCTACTTGCCGTGTCGGCGTGTACTCAACATCCCAAAGCCGACAAAATAGTCCTTGGAAAAGTATGGACCGGTAATCCGGAGCAACAATGGGCGGAGGGAATGGCAATCATCGGAGATTCAATCGTGGAGGTTGGAAGCGCAGCCGATATCGAGAAATGGATAGGTCCGGAAACAGAAAAGATCACCACGGTTGAGGGAAATCTCATCGTGCCTGGTTTTATCGATTGCCATGTTCATTTTGTTGAAGGTGGATTCGCTCTTTCATCCGTCCAGCTTCGTGACGCGAAAACTCCCGAGGAATTTATTAGCAGGATTGCAGCATATGCTCATACCGTTCCCAAAGGGACGTGGATAACGTCGGGTGACTGGGATCACGAAAACTGGGGCGGCAAGCTCCCCACCAGAGAGTGGATTGATTCGGTCACGTTGGAACATCCCGTTTGGATCAATCGTCTTGACGGTCATATGTCACTGGCTAATACGGCAGCATTGAAACTGGCCGGCATAACTAATGCAGTTAAAGACGTCGACGGTGGAACTATCGTTCGCGATAAAAAGCGAAATGTGACGGGCATATTTAAGGACAATGCCATGAGCCTGATCGACAAGGTCGTACCGAGGCCGTCGGATGAGCAGGAGGATAAAGCACTGGAGGCAGCAATGGCTTATGTGGCAGCGAGAGGTGTTACTTCCGTCCACAACATGAGTTTCTTCGAGGATACGTTTGAACGTGCTCACGATCGTGGCTCACTGAAAACTCGGATTTATTCTGGAATGACGCTTGGTCGATGGAGGGAACTAGCGGAAAAAATAAAAACGCTTGGCAAAGGTGATAAATGGCTTCGACGGGGAAATTTGAAAGAGTTTGTTGATGGTTCCCTTGGATCTCATACAGCCGCATTCTTTAAGCCGTTTGACGATACTCCTCGTGATTCAGGATTTTTTGTTATTGAACCAGCACTTCTTAAACGGAATATTAAATCAGCGGACAGCGCGGGACTTCAGCTGATGGTTCATGCCATTGGTGACAAGGCCATCCATACCTTGTTGAATATTTTTGAAGAAGTAATAAAAGAAAATGGCGAACGCGACCGGCGTTTCCGGATTGAACATGCACAACACATTGCTCCCGCAGACTTTAAAAGGTTCGCTGAACTGGATGTCATCCCCAGCGTGCAACCGTATCACGCTATCGACGACGGACGCTGGGCGGAAAAATTCATTGGTCATGAACGATCAACTAGAACCTATGCTTTTAAGTCATTACTGGATGCCAATGCTAAGCTTGCTTTTGGAAGCGATTGGTTTGTAGCACCACCGACCCCGCTTGAAGGCATCTATGCCGCGGTGACACGACGAACCTTAGATGACAAAAACCCAGAGGGCTGGATCCCCGAACAGAAAATCACCGTTGAGGAAGCGCTCCGTGCATATACAGCTAATGCTGCATACGCTTCTTTTGAAGAGGGAGTGAAAGGTTCCCTTGAGCAGGGAAAACTTGCTGACTTTGTAGTTCTCGAAAAAGATATTACCTCTATACCTGCCACCGAAATCAGAAACGTGTCAGTGCTGATGACGTGTGTTGGTGGAAAGACGGTATTCAAAAAATAGATCCGCCTTGATAAGATTTTTTTACTCCTTATACCTTATACCTTATACCCTATACCCTATACCCTATACCCTATACCTTCTAACCCATGAGCGATAGTCAACGCAATCTCGCACTGGACGTCTTCCGCGGGATCACAGTTTGTTTCATGATCATTGTAAATTCTCCAGGAACCTGGGACATTATGTATGCTCCATTGGAGCACGCGCCATGGCATGGATTTACACCGACAGACCTTGTATTTCCTTCGTTTCTTTTTGCCGTCGGGAACGCAATGGCGTTCTCGATGTACAAGTATGAGTCACAAGGAGAAGGAGTATTCTGGCAGAAGACCATTAAACGAACGGTAATTATTTTTCTAATTGGCTATCTGCTTTATTGGTTTCCATTTGTTCGGGAAGCAGATGGTGGCGGTATTGAACTTAAACCGCTGGCAGAGACGCGTATTCTGGGGGTACTTCAACGAATTGCGCTTTGTTATTTCTTCGCGTCACTCATTATTCACTATGGCTCGAAAAAAATTGCAATTTGGTTTAGTGCGCTCGCATTGGTGGGATATTGGATCATCAGTTACGTGTATGGAGATCCAAACGATCCGTATAGCATGGTCGGAAATGCGGGGCTTAGGCTGGATTTGTTTTTGTTTGGTGAAAAACATTTATATCACGGCGAAGGCATAGCATTCGATCCCGAGGGATTCTTGAGTACGCTTCCGTCAATAGTCAACGTAATCGGCGGTTATCTTGCTGGTGATTATATACGACGACATGGGAACTCTTACGAAGGAATTGCCAAGCTGCTGTTGATGGGTTCATTGCTGATCTTTGGCGCGCTTACCTGGAATATGGCCTTCCCGATCAATAAAAAATTGTGGACCAGCTCATTCGTGTTATTAACTGTTGGTATTGACGTTTTGATATTAGGAGCATTGATCTACCTCACGGAAATACTGCGTCGAAGGAAATGGACACCATTTTTCCTTGTCTTTGGGAGGAATCCATTGTTTATCTATATCATCGCGGATTTGTTCCTGACCGTGATGTTTATGATACCCAGTGGGGATGATAACCTTCAATCAGCAATTTACTCTGACGTGCTGCTAAAAATTGCAAGCCCCATCAATGCATCATTCTTGTTCGCTGTTTTATATATGCTCTTGTGCTGGTCGGTGGGTTATATTCTTGACAAGAAAAAGATCTACGTCCGCGTGTAACAAAATACTTGAGCATAGATTGTTTGAATATTTGATAGGAGACTGTCACTTTACGATTGAATGAACCGTCGACAAACTCTTTTAGGTTCGTCATCCTGAGTTAGACACCGTGGGCCATGGAAAAAATAGGTTATGACGTAGTCAAAGACAATATTCATCAATTGCCGCCCCGACGCGTCGGGGCGGACTAAAGTTGAGAATGATTCAGGGCTTTAGCCCAATAATACTATCCGTTTCATTGTGTCTCGCTTGGGCTAAAGCCCGGTTGGTGTTTGTAATGGTTACAGGAACTGAAGTTCGTGGCAATTGATTGATACAAGAATGAGTTCTGAAGGAGGAACGTCATCCTACGCTGTGGTCAGCACATTGAAAAAGTACGGTTGTTTTTTGGCGATGTTGCACCCGAATTGATCAGAGTCCGCCTCGAGGACCGGCGACTCTGATCGGGATCGAACAATCAAGTTTCATTCGGGTCAGTTTAAAGACGGCCATGCACTAGGCTTTTAATACCCCGTCACAAAGTATTGGTACAACATCGTACTGATCCGGGGTCATACAAAATTTGATGTCTTTATGGATGTTCAACTTTGCCAGACGTTTTACGTGACTCGCCGTTCCTAGGAAGCTTACCATGTCATTCTTTGCAATGTTATACAGGTGCTGTGCTGCCAGTGGTGCATCACAATCCGGTTCGATATGATCTTTTACTATGTCCACAACGGCACCGGCAAATAAGGTATCCTCCAGGTTGACTTTTCCTTTCCACCCTGCACAAACCAGCAGCACTTTGTTATTGCTTTCCAGAAGATGCGAGGTAACCGCCGACAGATTCAAAAAGGATCCGATAATTATCTCCCTGGCTTCGATCGCTTTTGCAATAGCCAGGGTGCCGTTAGTTGTAGTGAAAGCGATCTTTTTTCCTCTCAGCTTTTCTTCCATGTATTCGAAAGGAGAGTTCCCGAGATCAAATCCATCGACTTTTTTTCCATCGCGTTCGCCTGCTGTGAAATAACCTTTTTCCTTCATGGCAATACAATCTTCAAGCTTGGCGAATGGTGTAATGCTATCTATGCCATGTGCAAAAGCTGTAGTCATACATGAAGTTGCCCTTAGGATATCAATGATCACTACAGTCTTGTCGCGTACATCGTACAAGTGCATTAGATCGGGACTTAGACACACATCGATAGTTTTCATCTCTTACGTTTACAAGGATGAAACATGGAACAAATAGATTTGATCTTCATACGGGGCTTAAATTAAAGGCAACTTGCTGACATTCGCCTTTATCATCTTTCCACGAACGTCGATGTATATCTCGGAACCTGGACTGCTATGGGCAATCGTCACGTAGCCAAGCCCAATACCAATCCCCAACACAGGAGACATTGTTCCCGATGTGACTTTACCTATGCTATTTCCGGATGCATCTTTGATGACATAGTCATGGCGTGGAATTCCTTTATCAATCATTTTGAAGCCGACGAGCTTTTTCTTAACGCCTTCTTCCTTTTGTTTTCTGAGGTTCTCTGAGTTCGTAAACTCTTTTGTGAATTTTGTGATCCAGCCTAATCCAGCTTCCAAAGGAGACGTGGTATCATCGATATCATTTCCATACAGACAGAAGCCCATTTCAAGACGTAAAGTATCACGGGCACCAAGACCGATCGGCTTTATGTTGGAGTCCTTACCAGCTTCGAATATAGAATTCCACACTTTTAACGCGTGTTCTTTAGCCACGTAGATCTCAAATCCTCCAGCACCTGTGTATCCTGTATTGGACATGATAACTCCAGGCACTCCTGCAAACTCACCAATACAGAAATGATAGTATTTGATGGCTCCGAGATCTTCATTTGTAAGCGTCTGCAGAACCTTTGCTGCAACAGGTCCCTGAACAGCAAACAAGCATACATCGTCGGAAATGTTTTTCATGTCCACGCCCTTCGAATTGTATTGCGCGATCCATTCCCAATCCTTTTCAATATTGCTTGCATTGACCACCAGAATGTAGTCGTCGTCTTTTACTTTGTAAACGATCAGATCATCTACGATTCCTCCTGCCTCATTCGGAAGGCACGAGTATTGAGCTTGTCCATTCACTAGTTTAGACGCATCATTGCTGGTAAGACGTTGAATCAGGTCCAGAGCATTGGGACCTTTCAGCGTAAACTCGCCCATATGTGAAACATCAAAAACTCCGACGCCATTTCGTACTGCCATATGCTCTTCAATGTCTGACGAATAGCGCACCGGCATATTAAATCCGGCAAAAGGAACCATTTTACCACCCAGTTTTACATGAACGTCATTGAGCGGGACAAGCTTTACTTCCATAGTACATCTTTAGGTGCACAAAGGTAAAATAATTCTCAAATGCCAAAGGAATAAAAGCACGTAACGATGCCTTTCTCCCTTTGCGTCGGTTTAGGTTTTTTCGATATTGGAGAGGCCATTATGGAATTATTATTTAAGGAGTTTTGGAAGAAGCGCCACGCAAACGCATTGGCCATTGGATTTACGTTCGCCATTCTTTTCGCCGTGATTCGTGGATTTGGCATGCTGGGTCCTCTAGCTGCAAGGCCTCTGATTCCATTGGGTTTCGTAATAATGATGGTTTTGCCGTTTATCTTCCTTACTTCTGCCGGTCGCCGGCAGATTGGACTGACAAAGAGCAATTCACCATTGGCCTACGCGACCGCTATACTATACGGCGTGTTGGCTGCAACCCTATGCTTCGGGTTGGGCATTGTTTTGTTTGATAAAAGCCCGGACAACTGGTTCATCACAATACGCAATTATTACATTGGACAAATTCCGGGGGCGATGGATATGCCTCTACGAACGTTCTTCATTTTTGCAACGGTTCCGGCATTGATCTTTAGTCCAATCGGCGAGGAGATATTTTTCAGAGGGTTTTTACAAGATGCGCTGCAATCCCGGTTCGGGTTGCAGGTAAGTATGGTTATTGAGTCCGGGATTTTTGGATTAGTACACCTCTTTCACCATGGGCTGGTAAGAACCAATGGCGTCATCCAATTTTATCCGTTGTCGGGTATGCTGTGGGTTATACTAATGTTCCTGACGGCTTATGGATTTGCGTTGCTACGTAAACGAAGCGGTTCGATCTATCCGGCTATTGCAGCTCATGCAGTTTTCAATCTCACCATGAACATCTGCATCTTTTTATTTCTCTACAGTTAGTAGGTTACAAAGGTCGTTGAATAAGACAAATCCAAGAACGACCGCTCCTTTGATGCTGTCTTCCAGAGCGCATTCTCTTTTTCTAACGCATGCGCATCTGGAATGGACGCACGCACTAGGCGACAAAAAGCTTCGTATTGCCGCGATGGATCTGCCTGACATCAAGACGAATTCTGTTATGGGAGTGACTGTCTGCTTTTCCAAAGGATCCTTCGCGGGAGGATTCATCGGTCGTTATCTGGCTTGCAAAACCATTCCATATGCGCAGCTGTTTGGTAAGACGCAAGCGCTCTGGAAGACAGTAGTAAATGGAACTGAATCTTGAGTGTTCCAACCGGAGGAGGTACCACAAAACACTCCACATTCAACACTCAAGTATTTTTGAACACTTATTCCATTATTTCTCAACGCCCTCCCCCTCCTCCAACGCCTTCCTCACATCGTCCCGCACCTTCTTGATCTTTTCCATTTCTCCTTCCAGATATTCCTTGGCTTGTTCTTCACCAACGCTATCTGGAAGCGGATTGAACTTGCGCATCCATACCATCATACCTTCGCTTGCTGAATCGAGCGTTGAGATTATACTTTCGATTTTCTTTTTCTTTTCGTCGGCCATGCCGGGTGTATTGGCAATCCTTTCCTTTAGCTGCCCCTTTAGCTTATAGATGTCATCCATTTTAGGCATTACTTCATCGTGTACCTTCATCACCTCATCGTACAATGCCTGGTTTCCTCCTTCCTCCTCCCGATGTGTATCGGGATCGTGGCCGTCATGATCGTGGTGATCGTCGTTTGACTTCTGACCACAGCTCCAAATCATCACCAGCATCAGGGGAAATAGGGTTTTCGAAAGGATCGTTCTCATAAGATTTTGTTGGTTTTTACCCTTAAATGTAAAAGTTTTGATCCTGTTTTCGAGTTCAGATGCTAACTAACAACCATTAGCTCCAGAATATTTTCAACGAAAGATGGTATGCCAGCTTGCAACTCAGACGAAAATCGCTTTATCTTTGAAGCACTTCAATAGAAGCAATGAAAATCAACAACACATCTTTTTACTTTTATTATTTCTTTTTTAGAACCCGAACGGGACTTTAAGAGAACTGCGTTGTTGAATAACGATAAAGAAAAACTCGAAAGTCCCGGAAAAACCGGGACTTTTTCTTTTATAGACTTTTGAAATGGCAAAGAAGAAAAAACTAAACGTTGCAATCCAGGGAATAGCGGCCAGCTTTCACGAGATGGCTGCGCTCAATTACTTCGAAGAACCTATCGATACAATTGAGTGCCTGACTTTCCATCAGCTTTGCGAAAATTTGAAAAGCGGTAAGGCTGACTTTGCCGTAATGGCAATCGAAAACTCAATCGCCGGAAGTATCCTTCCGAACTACTTTCTTCTTCAGGATTATCATTTCAGCATTGTCGGCGAAATATACTTGCCTATACACATGCACTTGCTCGTTCTACCCGGAGTCAAGTTGAACGATATCACGACCATCGAGTCCCATCCGATGGCTATCCGCCAGTGTTCTGAATACTTGCATGCACTAAATGGCGTGGAGATCAGAGAAAGCGATGACACTGCTCTTTCGGCAAAAAGAGTATCCGAGTTGAAACTCAAGAACACCGCTGCGATTGCTAATGAGTCGGCTGCAAAAAAATGGGGACTTGAGATATTGGAAAAGAGGATCGAGACCCATAAGAAAAATTTCACCCGTTTTCTCATTCTCACGAAACGCAGCAATGGCAAGATCGATTGCAATAAAGCCTCCCTCAGCTTTGAGGTCGCTAACGAGGTGGGAAGTCTCGCGGATGCGCTCACGACATTTAAGAACAATAGCATAAACCTCACTAAGATTCAATCCATTCCTATCATTGGACGGCCTAGTGAGTATTCCATTCACGTGGACGTAGAATGGAAAAAGAGGAAGAACTACGATGTGGCAATGCACCAGGTGTTGAGACAGGTAAAGAACCTAAACGTGCTTGGCGAATACAAAAAAGGAAAGATAGAGTATAAATAAGAGTGCCATGATAAAGACAGCAAAACGGATCGCGAATGTGGAGGAGTACTACTTCAGCAGAAAGCTGGCTGAAGTACGCGGACTGGATACGCCCGAACTGAGAGTTATTAACCTGGGTATCGGGAGTCCTGACCAGGCACCATCGACGTCGACGATTGAGGCGTTGACGGTATCGGCAAAGAATCCGGCGAACCACGGCTACCAGAATTATAAAGGCATTCCGCAACTACGCAAAGGTGTTGCTGACTTCTACGAAAAGACTTACGGAGTTTCAATTGATTCCGAAAGCATGATATTGCCGCTAATGGGATCAAAGGAAGGGATCATGCACATAGCGATGGCATTCGTTGACCAGGGTGATGAAGTGCTGATACCGGATCCAGGATATCCGACGTATTCGTCTGTGGCTACATTGGTCGGCGCAACTCTTAGGCCGTATGCATTGCGTGAGGATCTCGACTGGGGTATTGACATTGAAGCTTTAAAGAAGAGTGATCTTTCGAAGGTAAAGATCATGTGGGTGAACTTCCCACACATGCCCACAGGTAGAACTGCATCCCGTGCTGAGCTTAAAGAGCTGGTTGACCTGGCGCGTAAGCATCAGTTTCTGATCGTAAATGACAATCCTTACAGCATGATCCTCAATGACGCACCCCTTAGCATCTTATCTATTGAAGGTGCGGAGGAAGTTGCGCTTGAATTGAATTCGTTGAGCAAATCACATAATATGGCAGGCTGGCGCATTGGTTGGGTGGCTGGTAAAAAAGAATTCATTGAGGCTGTATTGAAAGTAAAAAGTAATATGGACTCTGGTATGTTCCTTGGCTTGCAACATGCCGCAGTGGAGGCGTTGAAGAATGGATCAGATTGGTTCAACTCACTAAATAAGGTTTACTCAGACAGAAAGAATGTGGCCACCAAAATACTGGACGTTTTAGGTTGTTCCTATGCATCCAAACAGTCGGGTTTATTCGTCTGGGCTAAAGCGCCGGAGTCAATAGCCGATGTGGAGAAGTGGATCGATGAGATTCTCTACGGAACAAAAGTATTTATAACTCCCGGCTTCATTTTTGGCGAAGCCGGAAGACGTTACATCAGAGTATCCTTGTGCTGTACTGTCGAGATGCTCAATGAAGCACTGACGCGTATTGAAAAATTTATGAGTGAAAAGGCTCGTCCCGATAGTTATCGGGATGGTAAAGCATCAGCTGTCAGGGTTTAAATAGATCGATGATGAAAGCAACGGTTATAGGATTGGGGTTGATAGGAGGATCGATGGCACTTGACTTGCGAAAGTCAGGGTTGGTCACCGAATTGTCTGGAATTGATTCAAATCCGGAGCATACAAGGCAAGCGATCGACCTGGGATTGGTAGATGTGATCGACGCCGACAAACATTCACTTTCTTCAGCGGATCTGCTTGTACTCGCGATTCCCGTAAGCAGTTTGTGTAAGCTACTTCCGTCGATCCTCGATACAATAAAGAAAGAAGCTGTCGTGATCGACTCAGGCTCAACAAAGAGCCTCATTTGCCGGGCCGTTGCAGGTCATCGGAATCGCGAGCAGTTTGTAGCATCCCATCCCATTGCCGGTACCGAGAATTCGGGACCGTCGGCAGCTTTCGAAGGATTATTCAAGAACAAGACCAATATCATTTGCGAGAAGTCAAAGTCGTCTGCGTATGCCCTCGAGGTTGCTGGTCGTGTTTTTGATGCCCTTGGCATGAACACTATTTTTATGGAACCGGAAGAACATGACAAACACGTCGCGTATGTGTCGCACCTGTCACACGTGAGCGCTTTCCTTTTAGGACAAACGGTTTTGGATATTGAGCGTGACGAGAAAAATATCTTTGCATTGGCTGGTAGCGGATTTGCGTCTACAGTGCGGTTGGCTAAAAGCTCGCCCGATATGTGGGCGCCTATCTTCGAACAGAATGCGGAATATTTAAGTCAGGCGTTGCTCGAATATATAATGCACTTGCAACGGTTTCAGTATCATCTCATGAAACGCGATGGAAAAGAACTACATCGCATCATGACGGAAGCAAACCGAATCAGAGAAATATTAAATGGAATCGAAGATAAAAGTCCAAAACCAGTAGTTGAAAAATAAAAATCAAAACCAAAATGAAAAACGTATTGCAGCTCGAATCAATTACAAAGTGGCTTCCCACTGCAAACAAGCCAATAATAATCAGCGGCCCCTGCAGTGCGGAGACTGAAGATCAAACAATTGCTACGGCAAAACAACTAGCCGCAACAGGTAAGGTAAACGCACTACGTGCGGGCATCTGGAAACCTCGTACCCGTCCCGGTCAATACGAAGGGGCCGGCGAAGAAGGATTGAAGTGGCTTATTCAGGCTAAGAAAGAAACAGGCCTGCCTGTAACCACTGAAGTTGCCAATGCGGCTCACGTTGAGGCATGTCTCAAAGCGGGTGTCGATATTCTTTGGGTTGGCGCACGCACGACGGTAAATCCGTTTTCAGTCCAGGAAGTTGCTGATTCGTTGAAAGGCGTAGATATCCCCGTGATGGTGAAAAATCCAATCAACCCTGATCTTGAATTATGGATCGGCGCGCTTGAAAGATTAAACAAAGCCGGTATTACGAAACTTGCGGCGATTCACAGAGGGTTTTCTTCATTCGAAAAAGGTCCATTCAGAAACGCGCCGATGTGGGACATGGCCATAGAATTGAAGACGCGTATTCCTGATATTGATATCATTTGCGATCCCAGCCATATCTCCGGAAACCGTGAACTCATCTCTTTCATTAGCCAAAAAGCACTCGATCTCGACATGGCAGGCTTAATGATCGAAAGTCATATTGATCCAGATGCGGCATGGAGCGATGCCAAACAACAAGTTACACCCGCGGTACTCGCAAAGATCATTGACGGACTTGTTGTGAGAACCGTTTCATCTGATAACAAAACTTTTAAGGATACACTAAGTATTCTGAGAGAGCAGATCGACCAGCTGGACGACGAGATCATGTCCAAGATGGCTGCGCGGATGAAAATATCAGAGAAGATCGGCCAGTACAAAAAAGAGAACGGAGTAACCATCCTGCAGGTCGCCCGCTGGGAGGAAATTATCCAAACGCGGATCACACTCGGCAAAGCAATGGGGCTGAACGCGGAATTTACAAGCGATCTGTTAAAGCTTATTCACCAGGAATCTATCCAGATCCAGACCAAGGTGATGAACAAGATCGAAGAACGTGTCTGATCACCGCAACTGGATTTTTGACAAAAACCCCTCATTTCTTACAGAGGGGTTTATTTTTAATTTTTGCTGAAATAAAGCATTAACTATTTTTTTACTTTGAACGGCGCTAAACTATTTTTTATGATCCGTTTTCTGTTAGTGCTTGCAGGCTTAGCTGCATATACTTCAGTTTATTCGCAAAAGGTCAAGCTAATTAATGCAGCAGAAGTTGTTGAAAGTGGAAAACAACTTTACGATTCTGGCAAGTATTCGCTCGCTATCGAGAAATATCTCACAGTCCCCAAACGCGATACTGGGTATGTGTATATGCTCACAGAACTGGCGTTGGCCCACATCGCGGCGGAGGAATATGATAAAACTCTGGCTGTATGTGAAGAAGGCCTCAGCAAGCCCTCAGAATATCGTGCACATCTGATGAAATCACAGGCGATTGCTGTTGATCGCAAGGGAGAATACGAGCGTTCCGTTGCACTTTTTAAAAAGGCAATTGAGACTTTTCCTTTTGATCATTCGCTCTACTTCAACCTTGGGGTTACGCATTATAACCATAAGGAGTACGAAAAAGCAATTGATTGTTTCTTCAGAGCAATTTCCATTAATCCATTTCACGCTGGAAGTCACTTGAACCTCGCCCGGTTATCGGCGGGACAAGGCAAGAAGACACATGCCATGCTTTCATTTGGATTCTACCTTAGTATTAACAACGAAGACAATGATCGGTTGATCATGCTCGACAATGTACTTTCCAACCAGTTCAAGGAGGATGGAACAATTCCTTTCAACGGACCGAATGCTTTTGACAAGTTGGATCAGATCATTCGTGCGGGGATAGCAATGGATAAAAATTACAAAACAACTATAGGCTTTGATGTAGCTACGGTGCGACAGTTTCAAATGTTCTTTGATCAACTGGGAACACTTGACACCAGCGCAAAGGATCCCTGGAGTGATTTTTATGTTCAGATCTATCAGACAATTAAACAAAACGACATGACAGATGCATTTACTTGTCATATCGTGAAATCTGCTAACAATGAACAGGTAAATAAATGGCAGAAAAAGAACGAAAAGAAGCTCAAGGCTTTTTACGAAGTGGCAAATGCTGCCATTTCAAAGAAGCGTGAAAAACAAATTGCAACGGCTCAGGGCTATCCCGCGCCTATAAGCGCGCACTTTGATACCAATCACAGGCTGGATGCTCTCGGTGAGAAAGATGCGCAGGGATTGAATCAAGGCAAGTGGATATATTACGAAAATAATGGTGAGAAAGGCGCCGAAGGTATGTTCGAAAAAGGTAAGAAAACGGGTACCTGGACGTATTACAAGGATGATACCTCTATTAGCAGCGTCGAAAACTATAACACCGGCGAAGTACGTGTGTTTAATGACGGAGTCAATACACAATACTTTTATTTGAAGGATGATAAAATCCACGGCGATGTCGAATTGTATAATTCCTGTGGAGCGGTCAGAGAAAAGCTCATCTATGCAGGAGGAAAGAGAAATGGCCCTGGAAAGATTTTATTCGCCAGCGGCAAAGTAAAACAAACGGATAACTACGAGAATAGTATCGCGTCGGGTGAGTTCGCGAATTATTATGAAACGGGTAAGACTGAAAGCAAAAAGCTCTACAAGAATGACAAACTTGATGGTCCGTACTTGGAGTATCATCCCAATGGAAAGTTAAAAGCAAAGGGCCAATACAAAGACGGCGCGCTTTCAGGTGAGTGGAAATATTATCACGCCAACGGCAGGCTTGAGCGAACGGGGAGTTATGTGAATGGAAAGGTAGTTGGTGATTGGATGTATTATGACGCGCGTGGCAACAATTCTGAGAAAAGAATATTCAAGGATGGTAACTATGAAGGTGACAACACAGTCTATCATCAGGGTAAAGTTTACTACGTGAACACGTATAAGAACGATGTACTCATTAAGACAACTTATTTTGATGCAACGGGGAAGGTGATTACCAGCTCGGGGAATTCGAACGGCACATTTAATAACAAAGGACATTATCCAGGTGGCCAGCTAGCTTCCGAGGGTCAGCTTAAGAAGGGAAAATATGATGGCCGTTGGAATTATTATTATCCAGAGGGTAGCAAACGCAGTGAGTTTGTTTACGCGGACGGTGAGACTGACGGACCATCAATCGAATATTTCAGAACAGGAGCGAAGAAGTTTGACTCTCATTACAAAGACGGACAGTTGCACGGATATTTCATAGAATATTATGAACACGGTCAGATAAAACAGGAAGGCTGGTTTGTCGAAGGCAAGCGTCAGCAGCAATGGCTGAACTATTATCCTAATGGTGTGCTGGAGTCGGATTACTACTACTTGAATGACGACCTGTTCGGCGTTTGCTACGATTATAATACGGAAGGTAAATTGACCCTGACATCAAACTACAAAGACGGGTCGCTGAATAGCATCCATGATCTTGACGTGGCTGGAAAAGATATCATGAAATCATCCAAAAAAGGAATTGAATTGACTTTCGAAACCAGCTACAGCAATGGAAAGCCCAGGACAAAATACGTTACTCAATGTGGCGATTATGCAAAAGTCATCAAGTGGTTCCCCAATGGTAAGGTTTACTACTCCTATGACTTCTTAAGTGGAAAGAAAGAGGGAAAGTACGTTCAGAACGCGATCAACGGGCAGGTCATTCGGGAAGGTTCATTCCTTAATAATTTGGAAGAAGGCGTGTGGAGCTCATATTTTGATAATGGTGCACTGGATTCAAAGGGTTCTTATCTGCAGGGTGAATACGACAGCACATGGACCTACCGTTATGAAAATGGACAAATATCGTCCGTGGTGGAGTATCTGGATGATGAGCGCCATGGCATTACAAGCATTTATTCACCGGATGGAAAACCTATTATTGAGAAACTTTACTTCCAGGGAAATCTTCTTTCCTACCGTATGGTATCGAGTGAGAATGCCGGCGAATGGGTTGCATTTAAGGGCAATGCTACCATATCGGCAAATTACGCAAATGGGAAGCTGGCCTTCGAGGAAACCTATAAAAACGGAGTTCTTGACGGTGTCAAAAAGGTCAATTATGACAATGGTAAATCTTATTCGGAATATCGTTATGCCTCAGGTGGTTACCATGGCGAATACAAGACGTATTATTCCAACGGCAACGTGAGGGAAAAAGGCTCTTATGACCGGGGAGAAAGGCATGGTGTCCGGGAGAAATACAATGAAGATGGATCATTGTCCAGCCGCGAAAATTATGTGATGGGTTCACGTCAGGGTAAGGCTGAACTGTTTGTTAAAGGCTCCAAGGCTGTCGAATATAAATTCAATGGAGGAATGACCTATGAATAAGACGCACTCACTTGCTCTGGTAATAACGTTGTGCTTTTTGCAGCAAGGAATTGCTCAAAACTCCGATGTATTCAAAACAATGAAAAGCAAATTCCCGGAAGACGCCGCGGTTTTTGTGGAACGGTCCGAAGTACTGTCAATACTCTTAAAGAACGACTCACTAGAAATCTTTAGCGACTTCACAGAAGACAAGCTGCACTTAAAGGAACAGTCAGACGTGTATGCAGCCGGACGTGTTTACGGCTCACACTTCAACCAGGTAAAAGATATAAAGGCAAAAACTCTTGTGTGGGATAAAAGCCGGTTTAAAGAAATGGCTGTTTCTGACTTTAAGAAGAACAGTGATCGTGACGATGGAATATTCTATGACGATTCATATTACTACTCTTTTAAGTATCCGTCTGTAGCATCGGGCAATCGAACTCAACTGCAGTATAGGTCTGTCGTCAAGGATGCGAGATTTATTCCCGGTTACATATTCACAACCTACCTTCCTCAGGCAAAAACTACATATACGATCAAGACATCGCGACAAGTTGAGCTCGTGTACAACGTTCTCAACGATCCAAAACATCTGATCAAATTCAGGAAGTATGAAAAAGGAGGATTCCAATATTATGAATGGTCTGCAACTGATTTGACGCCTACCAGGAGCGAGGAAAATAGTCCATCCATTCGTTACTTTGCCACACATGTTATTTGTTATGTAAAATCTTACGAGAATAAAAATGGAAAAGTAAACATGTTGTCGGATCTGGGTGATCTTTATCGCTGGTACTACAACTTTGTTCCGGACATGAATGCAGAACCTTCACAGGAGTTGAAAGTCGTCGTTGATGCCATTGTTAAGAAAAGCAAATCGGAGCTTGAAACAGTTCGGAATGTATTCTATTGGGTGCAGAACAATATCCAGTACGTGGCTTTCGAAGAAGGTATGCGCGGACTCATTCCGCATACCGGGTCGTATGTCTGCGAAAAACGTTATGGCGACTGCAAGGATATGGCGAGTCTTATCGTCACAATGTTAAAGATAGCTAACGTAAAAGCTTATCACACCTGGATTGGCACGCGGGATCTGCCTTACAAATACAGTGAAGTGCCAACGCCGCTGGTGGATAACCACATGATCGCGACCTACATCGACAACAATCAGCGTTACTATTTTCTGGACGCCACAAGTGATCATACGGCATTTGGGCTTCCTTCTTCCATGATCCAGGGCAAAGAAGCGCTGATAGGGTTCGATAAAAATAAATACGAAGTAAAGTTGGTTCCGGAAATGAGCAAGGAAACGAGCGCCATGAATGACTCTATATTCATTCATCTGGATGGCAATCAGATCGCGGGAAAAGGCAAGACGTCGCTAAGTGGATATGCCAAGGTCTTTGGTGGTTATGAGCTTGACCGGTCAGAAAAGGATGACGTGAAGCGATATGTTACGAGGTTGATTGGAAAGGGAAGCAACAAATTCTATCTGGATGGATATAACCTTGCGAACCTGGAAAATCGCGACATTCCAACGCGAATAGATTATACTTTCCGGATCGGCGATTATTTCCAAAAGATCGGTGATGAACTTTACATTAACCTTCATCTGAAGAAGGACTACTACAACGCATTCATCGATAAAACACGTGAAGCACCGATGGAAATAACCTACAAGTACGTAGAAAACGATTTTTGTGAATTCATAATTCCTGAAGGCTACGATGTAGAATATCTTCCATCTAGTGTAAAAGTGAACGGTGAACTCGTCGGTATGGAAACCGCCTACAAACGCGACAACAACAAGATAATATTTACAAAGAAGTTTTACATCGATCGCTTACTTGTAATGCCAGGAGACTTTGAAAATTGGAACAATTCCATCAAAGAACTCAGCGAAGTATATAAAGAGTCCATTATCCTCAAAAAGAAATAGAATGAAGCTTACTCACATTGTTTTGTCAGCCATCTTATTCGGCTTTTGTCAAGTTGCATTGGCTGCAGATGTAAAGCCCTATGAATGGGAGAAGAACAGGAGTCGTTACACATTATCAAAAAGCGATATTGAGCTTTCGGAGCTGATCCTGAAACAACATACTCAATACGATTACGTGTTGGAAGACAATCAATTCCTGATGTACTCTACAATTCACAGGATTGTATATGTAAACAACAATGAAGCGATTCAAAAACATAACCGCATTGTCATTTCCATGAACAACACCCTTGAGCTAATGGATGTAAAAGCAAGGGCAATAGGCAAGGATGGAAAGTCAGTGTTTTTCGATAAGAGCAACCTGAAGGAGTTGAAGAATGAAGAATCGGGAAACGCATTTAAGATTTTTGCCATTGAAGGCATTGAAATTGGAAGTGAAGTTGAATATTTCTTTACTCGCAAGATGTCTGCGAGCATCTTCGATCGTGTGTTCATGCAATTTGACGCGCCTGTGAAGGAGAATTCCCTGGAGCTTACTTGTCCACAACATCTTAAGTTCGATTTTAAAACCTATTATAATTTTCCGGAAGTAAAGACAGCCGACAATCCGGAACGGAACGTGTACCGGACTTCAATGCAGGATGTTCCGGCATTAAAGAGCGAACCTTTTTCTTACTTTTCAACGAATCGGAAACGGGTGGAATTCAAACTCGCTTACAACACCGCACGATCACAGGCCCGGTTGTACACCTGGGATGAAGCAGCCAAAACTTTCTACAAGATATTAAGCACGATCTCCAAAGACGACGAAAAGGCGCTGGACAAATATGTCAAGTCCTTAGGTGATAAGCCTTCGACCAAGCTGGACGAAAGAATCCGTAATGTCGAAAATAAAATAAAGAAGGAGATTCAGGTAAACAAAGAAGGCGGCGACGAGGCAAATCAGATCTCTTCACTACTGAAGTACAAGCTTGCGTCACATCAGGGCATGACGAGCTTGTTTTTGGCAGTATTCGACAAACTAAAGATCAATTGTCAACCTGTTGTTACCTGCAGTCGTGAAACTATTAAGTTCGACGGTTCATTTGATAGCTGGGCATTTCTCGATGATTATATTCTATATTTCCCCGACACAAAAAAATTCCTTGAGCCATACATCTTCGAATTAAGATATCCGCTTGTTCAACCGGACTATACAGCTCAGCAAGGTTTATTCATCGAGCCAATTGCCGTTGGTGAGGTAAAGTCCGCGCTTTCATCGATCAACATAATCCCACCAGCAGAGTACTCTGTTAATATCGATAACCTCGACATCGATGTAATGTTTAATGAAGACCTTTCTTCTAATCAGATACGTCAGAAGCGTGAATTCGGGGGATACAATGCTGCGTATCTTGCGCCCTACTACGATGTAATGTCAGCAGATCAGCGTACAAACATGATCAATGAGATCATCAAACAAACCGCTCCAGATGCAGTCATCAAAGACAGCAAAGCTTATGTTTCCCCTACGGAGCAGGGTACTAACTTTATAGTTGACGTTGATTTTCAGACAAACCACTTTTTGGAAAAAGCTGGACCGCGAATCTTATTTAAGGCCGGCGAGCTTATCGGAAAACAGATCGAAATGTATCGTGATGATGAAAGGACCACTGTTGTTGAAAATGAGTTCAACAGGAAATATTATCGTACGATCAAGATCCATATTCCCAAGGGATACAAGGTTAAGAACGGTGATGATCTAAAATTAGACATCGCGTACCGTGATCAGGACCTCACACCTTTCATTTTCAAGTCTGACTATACCGTCAAGGATAATGTTCTTGAAATTGTCATCGACGAATACTACAAGGAGATATATGCGCCGTTATCGCGATATGAGGATTTCAGAAAGGTAGTAAATGCCGCGGCTGATTTTAATAAGATCACCCTTGTCTTGGAAAAGCTGTAAGATTATCAATTCTGCGTAAGCCCAATAAACTCGGCGTCTTAAATGCATCTCCCGCAGATCGTCGCGGATTTAAAATACCGCAGAAAAAGTTTTCAGCGTAGATCTGCGCTTGCTCCGAGCTACTCGGTGGTGCGTTCAATCAGCGAATTCTGCGGGAAAAAGACATAACTTTTTTCGGCGAATCCTGGAATAAACTACTCAAAACAATCTGAATGCCATTGCTGGAAAAGCCATAATACTTTCATATAGCGTATCCACCACTTCTTGTCACGCGGACTGGTTTTAGAACCTTTGATCTTTCAAAATCGTCATAAACCAACTTGAGATTTTCCCAAAAGGCAATCGTATATGCTGGGAAAGTTGTTTTGAGCGCGTTCAATTCGGTTACTGAAAGTCGGGCAGGAAAGATGTGAACTGGAATCTTATCCTGGCCACTATTCCTTGCCTCCACTGCGAGCACATACAGTTCTTTTATTTTGTCGTCTGTCAATGGGATGCATCCAATCGTCACACAGTTGCCATGGATGTAAATGCTTCCACCTGGTGTTAATGGATCACTTAGAATTCGGTCTGATGCGTTGGGATAATTTATTCCGAGAGATAGATAAAAATTGCTAAGCGGGTTGAAGTGGTTGATTGAATAAATCCCTTCCGGGATTTGATAGTCGCCTTCTTTTCTTTTCGGACCTAACGTACCTGATACGGCACAAAAATCGTACGTGTGAAGCAGCGCGTAGGCTTCTTTTCCAGTTTCGCGAATCCAGACCTCCAGCTTTTGTTCTTTTTTGAACGCGCGGATGAACAGGTTGAATTTTTCGTACTTCAGCTTCTTTGTTGTGAAGTAATCCTTTACAGTCCCTTCTTTTTCAGTGTACGCTGTTTTCACGCGAACATTCCGCAGCTGCGTTTCTTTAAATGAATTCTGTGGAAGCATGAGTGCGAAAAGGATAAAGAGCTTTTCCATATTATGCTGATGGATTGTCAGGCGCCATAAAAATGGTTTGTGAAGGGTAAGCGAACTTTATATTTTTTTGCTGGAATTGCTCAAAGATTTTAAAATTGATTTCCTGTTGGATATCTGCATATCGGTTGTAGTCCGATGTCTCAACGAAATAAACAACTTCATATTTCAGACTGTAGTCACCGTAAGTCAGAAAATGAACCCTGTCGAGCTTAATATCTTTGGTTGACTCAATTATTGACCGGAGGATACCAGGAATTTCTTTCAAATTCTCCAGCGACGTTTCATATACAACACCCAACGTGAATGCGATCCTCCGGTGTTCCATTCTTTTAAAATTATGTATCCTCGAGCTCGTAAGGTCGCTGTTAGAGATAATCAGTTGTTCGCCGCCGAGACCCTTAAGCCGTGTCGTCTTTATGCCAATGTGCTCCACGTTTCCCTTTTTATCATCGATCACGATATAGTCTCCTATTTCGAAAGGACGGTCAAAAAAGATCACAAAGTAATTGAATAGATCTCCAAGAATATTTTGAGCAGCAAGCGCAATGGCGATACCGCCGATGCCAAGTCCCGCGACGATCGTCGTTACATCGTAGCCGAGATTAGAGAATATTGAAAGTGCGCCTATTGCCCAGATGAACACATTGATGAGGAGCATGATTCCTCCCAATTGTTTGACTTTTTCCTCGCCATTTTCATCTTTTCGAACGTACGATTGGAGGATAAGAAGCACGGTCGAAGAAACAAGTCTGACCGCATAGTATGTGATAAAGACTACAAAAGCACCATGAATATATTTTTCAGCTTTTTCGGAAAGTGTCAGGTAGTTAATTCCGAAGTAAACGATTAACAGATTGAGGATAGGCAGCCCGAAATTCTCAAGGCTGTCAATAACGAAGTCGTCGATCGTTGTTTCTGTTCGTTCGGCCAGACGTCTGAACGGTCGAAGGAGTATTTTCCTGAACAACGGTATTAAAATTATTCCGATGACAATGCCCGCCGCCGCTATCAGGTAATCCTGCATTGTATTGTTCATGTACGTTCTGGACAGAAAATCCTCCATGCCTTTAAGAAAAGTTATTGAGAACAAAAGTAATAAAGACTTTTTGTGCCTGGCCTTTTATAGTATTAAATTTCATTTGACCTTGTAACAACTATAATGCTGTCCTTACTTTAGGAAAAAATTACACAGTCCTTATCCCTAATCTGATTTAAGACGGAGAAAAGATGGCTTACGAGATATTTCTGATCGTTTGTATGATCACATTCCTCGGAGTGTTGACGGCGATGTACTTTAGCCAGGCTACACGAAAACAGCTCCGTGAGGAAAGTCTCGTCAAGGAAAACGATGAATTGAGACAGATACTTAAGGACCAGCAGGCGTTGTTAGAGGAGGAACGCGCCCGTATAGGCCAGGACCTTCATGACGATCTTGCACAGCTTTTGGCAGGTACCCGGCTCGCGCTTGGTAATCTTCGATTGGAGCCTTCATTGTCCGGCAGAAATAAGAGCTTATTGCTACGCATAGACCATGACCTGAATGATCTTCTTAACCGCGTTCAGAATATCATCTGGAACCTCGCACCGGAAGCAATGAATGAAAAAGGTCTATCCTACGCGTTGTGGAAGATGTGCGACCAACTGAAAGACCTGCGTTCGTTTCATATCGAATTTTTGGAGATGGGCACCGTACGTCGCTTGCCTGATTCTGTAGAAATTCTGCTTTTCCGGATTGTACAAGAGATTGTCAACAACGCTATGCGACATTCGCTTGCGTGGAATATCACCTTAAAAATGTATTGGCTGGATGCACAGCTAAAGGTTGAGGTCAAGGATGATGGAATAGGGAAGGATAAAGCCTCCCAGGACAAGAGCGAAAAAAACCGTCGCAGTGGCGGTAGAGGATTACCGGGCATGAAAAAAAGGGCGGGGTTGATCGGAGCAATGATCAGTACCGAACCCGTTGAAAAGGGAACGCTGTTCGTCGTGTCTTACCCATTCAAGAAGTAACTATGCCGTTCATTAACGCATAGTGGATAAGTTCATTTGTATTTTTTGTGTTCGTTTTCTTAATAATCTCCTTGCGATATCCCTCGATAGTATGTTCGCTTAAGAAGAGTTTTTCGGCGATGTCTTTTGTACTCAGGCCCTGACAAAGTAAAACGATCACTTCGAATTCTCTGGCGGAAAGTTTGATTCGGGGCGGATGCTGAACACCATCGGGTTTGGAATGAAGAACAATATTTACTTTTTCGTGGTAATAATGTTTCCCTTCCATCACGGTATTGATGGCTGTGTAGATCTCTTGCTGGTGTGTTGTCTTTTTAAACAATATTCCAGGAACTCCTGCCCGCATCAGATTAAAGATCATGGCTTCTTCGTCGAATGCAGTAAGCGCTATGATCCGTGTTGCCAACTTATGCTTGTGTACGTACTCTATCACTTC